>Ga0315294_10000305_pt1 | contig 52737 bp, 49 predicted proteins | sample YL17G13_40_MG_FD_203626 | JGI IMG/M metagenome (GOLD analysis project Ga0315294, IMG submission 203626) | Sediment microbial communities from Yellowstone Lake, YNP, Wyoming, USA - YL17G13_40 | ecosystem: Environmental > Aquatic > Freshwater > Lake > Sediment | place: USA: Wyoming | collected... | reverse complement strand
TAAAGCCTTCAAGATGAGACATGTGTACGATTCGTCCTTATATGTCGTGGCTACACATGTCACAAGTGTATTTCAACATGAAAGAGAATCAAGGCGGTATCTTGATATCATTCATGATAGAAAAACGTTAATTTCTTTAGCAACAATATCAAGAGACACCGAAAAATGACGCAAAAGTTACAATCGTCAAGTCGCAGGGAGCGTAGGACGCCTTCGGCGGCGAATCGCAATGTCATATCACAGCGCGCGACGACGCTCATCAATGATTGGCAAACACGGAACTAGTCATTCCAGGCCGTAGCTTGTTCCTTCTTGCTGGTCAGAAAGAGGTGCATATCTCTCGCAGCACTTCTTCCGCCACCCATAGCCGCAATGACGGTATTCGAAGCAGGAACGATGTCACCAGCTGCCCAGATTCTCGGGCGCGAGGTTCTTCCTCGCCCATCAACTATTATGTAGCCATCTTCGTCTACTTTGAGCTGGGGTGTTGTCTGACGAATTATGGGATTCGGCCCCTGACCTATGGCAATTATGATCATATCCAAGTCCAGTGTGAAATTCGACCCCTTCACTTCGATGGGCCTTCTTCTCCCTGAAGCATCAGGTTCGCCAAGATCCATCCTGACACATCCCATGCCCTTAACCCGACTTGAGCTGTCACCAAGGATTCTGACTGGATTTGTAAGGGTTCTGAATTGTACCCCTTCGCTTTTCGCGTTTTCAACCTCTTCGATTCTTGCAGGCATCTCTTTCTCTGTTCGACGGTAGATTACGCTGACCTCTTTTGCCCCTAGTCTTATTGATGTCCTTGCCGCATCCATGACCACGTTCCCACCGCCTACTACGGCGATTCTTTGACCGACGAACAGCGGGGTGTCATATTCCGGAAATCTGATTGCTCTCATAAGGTTACATCTTGTCAGGAATTCATTGGCCGAGTAGACACCGTTCAGGTTCTCGCCTGGGATGCCCAGGAATTTTGGCGACCCGGCCCCACTTCCGATGAAGACCGCGTCATAGCCAGAATTGAGCAGCTCATCGATTGTCAGAGTTCTGCCGATTATGATGTCCTTTTCTATTTTCACTCCAAGACGTCTAATGTAATCTATCGCTTTCTTAGTGATGTCTTTCGGCAAGCGGAATGATGGTATTCCGTAAGTCAGCACGCCACCAGCTTCATGGAGGGCTTCGAAGATGGTGACTTCGTGGCCCAGCCTCTGGAGATCTGCTGCTACCGTCAGACCTGCGGGCCCAGATCCAATGACAGCGATTTTCTCACCGGTGGGTTTCTGGACGTCAAGCTCTTGACCGAGTGATGAATCTGCCGCGTATCTTTCGAGAGCTCCAATGGCTATAGGTTGCCCTTTCCGTGCCAGTACGCACGCGGCCTCACACAATCTTTCTTGTGGGCAGACTCTTCCTGTGACTTCAGGTATGCTGTTTCTGTTTCTGAGAACCCTGACCGCTGCTTCTGAATCTCCGCTCTTTATCTGCGCGATGAATCCTGGGATGTCAATACCAACTGGGCAGGCTTTGTCACAAGTGGGGATGGGGCACTGAAGGCATCGACTTGCTTCTATGATGGCCTGCTCAGGACTTAGACCAAGCGAGACCTCTTCAAAATCTCCAGTTCGTTCAGACGGGGGTCTTTTGCGAACCTCTTGTCTCTTCAAGGTAGAGTTTGGAACACGTGGCTGGCTTTTATTTTTCACTTGATCCATTCTCCAGCTTACATTTGTGATCCGACAGATGCTCGCTGTCTTTGTACAGACTGAGCCTGGCAAGCAACTGATCGAAGTCTACTTTATGAGCGTCAAATTCCGGTCCATCCACGCATGTGAACTTGGTCTCTCCTCCCACTGAGACCCTACAAGCACCACACATGCCTGTTGCGTCTATCATTATTGGATTCAGACTAACCACTGTTGGCAAGTCATATTTTTTGGTGAGATCGGATACTGCTTTCATCATGATTGTCGGGCCGATTGCTATGACCCTATCTATAGTAGTTCCTTTTTCTAACAGCTCTCTGAGTGGATCTGTGACGAGACCCTTCTTGCCATTTGATCCATCATCAGTGATCGTGAACAGTTCATCGCTGACTTTGGCGATCTCCTCAACCATGATCAGCAGTTCTTTGTTCCTTGCCCCGAGTATCGTGATTATCTTGTTACCTGCCGTTCTCAACGCTCTAGCTATTGGGTAGGCCTCAGCGATTCCAACTCCGCCAGCCACAACTGCAACTGTCCCGAAGCTTTGAATGTGCGAGGGTTGACCGAGAGGACCGACCAAGTCGACTACTTCTTCCCCAACTTCTAGTCTGCCCAACTGCTTTGTTGTCTTCCCAACCTCTTGGAATACTATTCTTACAGTTCCCCTCTCGGGATCGGCATCAGCAATGGTTAAGGGAATCCGCTCTCCTTTCTCCGAAACCCTCAGTACAAGAAAATGGCCAGGTTTGCTCTTCTTGGCTACAAGTGGTGAACGTAAGATGAGGGATTTTACGTTGGGTCCCAGTACCTTCTTCTCGAGTATAAGCGTCATAGTCCTAAACCGTCCGGCATTGTGTGAAAGTCCTAGCGAAAGTCGTCTGGTGAACAAATATAGCTCTATCGTGAGTGCGCGGCATCATATGTGCGTGTCCCAAGTTGCTAAGGCACGCCTGATCTGTAGCTCACGCTGTGGATTATCACAGCGCTAGAATACGCGGCGATTCGATATAACCAGCTGTCGATTAGCGCGCGCGCTTAATCCGCTACCGTTCCTTCCATTTTCTCATTGGGTATATCAGTTCGGTCGGACCCTGTTCCCCAGGCACCCAGACTACTTTCTTCTTGCCTTTTTGCCATTGTATGTTTGACATCTTGTGTCCTACCTGCCAGCCGGTGACAGGATCTATTTTGTACTTCCCATAGAAGGTTGTCATCTCGAACTCTCCAGCAGCCTTCCTGAGAGCATCTGAATTCAACGGATCTTTACATTGCTCCATGATTCTCTGAAGAACCAGACCTTGCTGGAACCCAGTAGCTGCGGTGTAGTCTGGCACGTTGCCGTATTCTTTCTGATATGCACTTATGAAGTTGTCGTGGCTGGGCCCATAGTCATGTTTGTAGAGGACACCTGCTTCCCATTGTGTGCAGGTGATAAGCTCTTCTGCACTCTTCTGGAGTGTTTCGTAGAACATGTCGAAAACCGCGCCGGTCCCCGGCCAGAACATTTTGACGTTCATGTCGAGTTCCACCATCTGCTTTACCAGCAGAACCGCTGCCCCGTAGGCTGCAGCATTTAGGAATATTGCCGGCTTGGCTTCTTTTGCTCGGGTCACTATAGGTGTGAGGTCAGTTATTGCCGTACTATACTTATCATAAAATACTACATTGAGACCCTTCTTCTTTGCATATTCGAGGCCGTATATTCCAACCGTCCTGCTGAACATGTCATCTCCGTGGGTTACGGCGATATTCCTAGCCTCAGGATCGGTTGGTAATACCTTCTCTACTATCATATCAACGATGGGGGTCATGTAGTCTGGACCATTTGTGATGATGTGAACAATATACTTCCAGTCTTTGTACACTGCGGGGTCGTACGAACAAGTCCCGTAGATCTCGAATTTCTTGTATTTCTCGACTATTGGAACTGTAGCCATGCCAAGAGGACCGTAAACGGGGCCGAATAGCAGGTCGACTTTATCGTCAGTAATCAGCTTCTCATACAGTCTGGCCACGTTCTCAGGCTTCTGCTCGTCGTTATACAGCACCAATTCAACCTCGTAGGTATTGCCATCGCCAGCCTTGATTCCCCCGGCCTCGTTGACCAGCTTTACCCACAGTTCATTGCCAGCCCTTTCAGATATTCCAAATAGGGCTTCAGAACCTGTAAGCGGCTTTGTCCCCCCAATTCTAACCCGTTTCTTCTGACCGGTTGTTGGAGTAGGAGTCGTAGGCGAAGAAGTGGAAGTTGGAGGTTTGTAATATTGAGAAATCCCATATCCGGCGGCCGCAACTGCCCCGGCCGCAACTGCAGCACCAGCGTACTTGAGATACTTCCGGCGGCTGATCTTAGCTTCACTCAACAGTCTTACCTCAATTAATTAATGGTCGAGTCTTCTTAAAGGTCTTTAGTCATACCGCCTCACACTGGATCCAAAGGATCCCGACTCAATCTGACACTCATAGGACACAAACAGGCGATCGTGTTTGAGTGTGATCAAGTGCGTCCTATCCTGAACGTTTATGTTCCCGGCCCGGAGTCAATTAAGATCTTGAATAGTCATTTCACGTGAACTGATTTTGACAATTGATGATATCGAGCTAGACCTGGATTCAGCCCCCATCAGAGTGAAAGTCTTACATGATTCACCTGAATTGCATCTCGGCGGAAAAAGTCTACTGAAAGAAAACAATGAGATTGAAGTTCCGCGCTGGATGGCCAGAGAGTTGTCTAGAGTCAAGATGGTCAGCATTCTTGAGCGAGATGCCCTCGATATGACGGCTTTAGCCAAGATACATTGGAGGGAAAGCATTCCAGGGTCAAGAGAGATACCACAGATGGAATATGATTTCTTCCATAGATTGAGGTGTCTTCTCGGCGACCTGTCAGAAGCTTCTGAACGGGATCCTACAAAGAGAATCGAACTAGAGAAAGCTCAGAGCCAGTTCAAGGATATTTTGAACTGTCGAGTGCGAAAAATACTGAATGCTGCTGCTGCCTCGCCGTTGACGGACTCAACACTGCAGAAGATGACAGCTGAGGAACAAGTACTCTTTAGTCAATTGAGTATGATCATTAAGGATTGGAAACAGAAAGTCGTATTTCCGGAGGACGAGAAGTGAGCGCGCAAAGCCCTGAACAGAGATTCCAGAACTTTCTCAGAGATTTCAAGGTAGAGAACAAGGAGAAGTATCGCCAACGATTGTCCCAGATGGCGACCTCCAACACAAGAGCAGTGACTATTGGATTTGAGGATCTAATCAATTATGACGAAAAGTTCGCCAGGGAACTCAACGCTAATCCCGATGAATACTTGGATTACTGCAATAGGGCAATCTGGGCTCAAATGAAGATGGAGGACCCTGAGTATGCCGAAAGCGCAAAGGGGTTCATTGCGAGATTCCGAGGACTCCCCGAACGGAGTTCGCTTAGAGAAGTCGGTTCCCAGAATCTAGGCAGATTCCTGTCGGTTGACGGCATAGTAGTGAGGGCTTCACAAGTCAAGCCCTACCTCACAAAGGCGGTCTTTGAATGTCGAAGATGCAAAGCGACAGTCCAAGTCGAACAGAAAGGTCTCTTTATGAAAGGGCCGTCGACGTGCCCTAGACCGGGATGTAAGAGCAAATACCTTGATTTCAAAGAGAAAGAATCAACATACATAAACTCCCAGGAGATACGGCTGCAAGAACGACCCGAAGACCTCCCACCGGGACAACTTCCTAGATCAATGGACGTAAGGCAGCTGGAGGACCTTGCCGACGTTGCGAGACCAGGAGACCGAGTGACTATTACGGGCATAGTAAGAGCAGAGCAAGAATACATCGGCAGAAAGGGAAGACTGCGAACATTCAACCTCTATATGGATGCAAACCACGTCGAGGTCTCGGGTAAAGAGGTCGAGACTGTCGAATTAACAGCGGAGGAGCGAGAGAAGATACTTGAACTCTCTAAGGACCCTTGGATACATCGCAAACTGATAATGTCAATAGCTCCATCAATATACGGCTATGATGACATGAAGGAGGCCATACTTTACCTTCTTTTTGGCGGTGTACCAAAGAAACTACCTGATGGCATAACAATCAGAGGAGACATAAACATTCTATTCGTGGGCGATCCAGGAACTGCAAAAAGCCAACTCCTCCAGTACGTTTCACGGGTAGCCCCTCGAGGTTTGTACACAAGCGGCAGAGGATCAACCGCCGCTGGCTTGACCGCGGCAGTCGTCAGAGAAAAGTCCGGAGGCATGGTTCTTGAAGCTGGTGCACTCGTCCTTGCCGATCGTGGAGTCTGCTCAATCGATGAGATCGACAAAATGAAACCCGACGATCGAGTAGCGATTCATGAGGCAATGGAACAGCAAACGATAAGCATCGCTAAAGGCGGAATAGTCGCGACCTTGAACGCTAGAGATTCTATCCTCGCTGCAGCAAATCCCGCCCTTGGCAGATACGATCCCTACCGAAACATCAATGAGAACATCAATCTGCCAGTAACAATTCTGTCAAGGTTTGATCTGATCTTCGTAATGAGAGACGTCCCCGAGCCTGAACTCGATAGTAGGATGTCCGAACATATTCTCACCCTTCACAGACTTCGCTCTGTTGCCGAAGCACCACCTCTTCCGCCAGACCTCCTGAGAAAGTATATCAGTTACGCAAAGAAGATAGAAACGACTCTTACTGACGAGGCCGCTGCTGAGCTGAAGGACTTCTACTTAAAGATGCGATCAAGCTCAGGATCATCTGCCGAATCGCCAATCGCCATAACGCCGAGGCAATTGGAAGCTCTAGTTAGACTGTGTGAAGCAAGATCAAAAGCCTACCTGAGGGAGAAGGTGACAGTCGAGGACGCAAGGGCAATCATAAGATTGATGACTGTCTCACTGCAAGACGTTGGCATCGATACGAGTACAGGCAAGATCGACATCGACGTCATTATGACAGGTAGGCCGAAGAGCCTTGTGGACAGAATGAAGGAGGTCCTGGATCTCATAGCTGATATGGAGAAAGAAAGCGGTGCCGTATCTGAGTCTAAGCTGTATGAGGTCCTCCAGGAGAAAAGGGGAATGAGTGAGGAGCAATCGAAGATGCTTGTTGGCCGGTTGATCAGGGATGGAGTAATCTATTCGCCAGAGGACGGCAAGATCAAAAGGACCGCTGGCAGTTCTGGCTAAGAAGACAGCTCAACACCATCTTCCTCTAGTCAAAAGGATCGTTCCAAGGGACTACTTTGAGAATTTCAGAGCTAGACATTCCTGATCAGGTAAAGCAAGTTCTCTCTAAGAGAGGTTATGACGCACTGTACCCGCCGCAGACAGAGGCAATTGCTGCAGGCGTGCTTGACGGGAAAAATGTCGTGCTTGCAAGCCCTACTGCCAGCGGAAAGACCCTGGTCGCTGAACTCTGCATACTTCAAAACATCCTTAGGAGCAGAGGGAAAGGCCTGTATCTGACACCACTTCGTGCCCTAGCAAGCGAGAAATACGAGGAATTCCAGAAATACGACGGACTTCTAAAGGCAGATGGGACTAGACTCCGGATTGCTGCCTCGACTGGAGACTATGACAACTCGGATGAGTGGCTGGGGCGATACGACATCATCATCTCAACCAATGAGAAAGTTGACAGTCTCCTCAGGCACAGGGCACCATGGATGAATGAGATCAAAACAGTGGTTGCTGATGAAATTCACCTACTAAATGATCAAGACAGAGGACCGACATTAGAAATCACACTCACCAAACTCAGGGAGCTCAATCCGAAATCCCAGATCCTCGCGTTGAGCGCCACCGTAAAGAACGCAGACGATATTGCAGGATGGATCAAAGGTACGCCGATAACGACAGACTGGAGACCCGTCCCGTTAAGAGAAGGAGTCTACTACGACGGGGAAATACAGTTCAAAGACGGATCAGCCCGAAGAATCCCAGAAGAGACAGATAAACCAGTTTTAGACATCGCACTTCAAGTCATACACGGCGGCGGGCAGATCTTGGTCTTCACTGAAACAAGACGTACCGCTGTGGAATATGGAAGAAAAGCATCATTAGTCCTTTCCAAAAGCATTCCCCCTTCCCAGAAGCGGTCTCTTAAGATCGTGGCTGACAAGATACTCAATTTTGGAGAAAGGACAAGACTGAGCGAGACCTTGGCTGAGCAAGTACAGTCTGGGGTGGCCTTCCATCATGCTGGTCTTGCGTCGGCTCACAGAAAAGTGATCGAGGACGCTTTCAAGGCAGGCTCAATAAAGATCCTTGCTGCCACACCAACCCTAGCGGCCGGAGTGAACCTCCCCGCTCGAGCGGTTTTGATCACTAGTTATGAGAGATATGAGCCGGGATACGGCAGATACCCGATCTCAGTACTGGAATACAAGCAGTTCTCTGGAAGAGCGGGAAGACCACGATACGATAATTTCGGGGAGTCAATGCTAATAGCGAAGACTGCAGACGAACAAGAGTACCTTATGGAGAACTATCTACGCGCTGACCCCGAAAAGATATGGTCAAAGTTGTCTGTGGAGAGAGTCCTTAGGCCTCATGTACTCTCCACCATCGCAACTCGATTTGCGCATACGGAGGAAAGCCTTTACCATTTCTTCTCAAGGACATTCCACGCCCATCAGTATGACTTGAAGATGCTGCAGAAAAAGGTCGGAAGGATCCTTGAGTTCCTCGTCAAAGAGGAAATGATTGAAATCGACGGTGGCAAGCTTTCCGCCTCTCGATTTGGCAAAAGGGTGTCAGAACTGTACATTGATCCCCTCTCTGCTGTCATCATCAGAGACGGCCTCTATGACAGACCAAAAAAACTGTCTGAGATAAGCCTCCTTCAGTTGGTGGTACACACACCCGACATGGCCCCCAGGCTTTACCCCCGTGGGAAGGAATCGGAGCGACTAACCGCCTATTCCCAAGAGCATTCAGATGAGCTGATCTTCAAGTCTCCTGAACCTTGGAGTTCAATCGTACCATATGAACAAGACTATGACGATTTCCTATCAGAATTGAAATGTGTTGCAGTCATAGCAGATTGGATTGAAGAGTTCAGCGAGGAGTACATACTAGATAATTACAAGGTCGAGCCAGGAGATCTCTTGAGACTGACCCAGACTGCGGAATGGCTTATCTATGCGACCAATGAGCTGGCAAAGCTATTCCAGCATAAGGATCTCCAGAATACTCTAAACAATCTCAGGACAAGAGTTCAGAACGGAATAAAGCAAGAGTTGGTCGAACTCGTCAGTCTGGAGGGTGTAGGGAGGGTTCGAGCAAGAATGCTCTTCAACTCTGGTTTTCGGAATATTGGCGATCTGAAGCGGGCAAGCTTGAGTTCCCTCACTTCCGTTCCAACCATCGGAATGTCCGTTGCCAAGAGGATCAAAGATCAGGTTGGTGGAAAACTGAAAGTGGAGGAGTGGGAGGCGCTCAAGAAAGGCTACTCACTAGATGAGCAGAGACTCTTGACAGAGTATGACGACAAGTAACCATTTCACGAACTCAATACTGCGTGAGCTCGGCCTTGGTTGAGGCAAGAGCGTTATCTATCAGCTCTTGAGTGACTCCCAGGTATTCAGAGTAGTCCAATAGCGCAGAGATGTCCTTTTCAGGAATCAGATTCGACACTTGCGGTTCCTTGGCTAGGACTTCAGAGAAGGCCTCCTTTTCCGTAATGGCTTTCATGGAACATTTGCGGACGAGTTCGTGGGCCTCTTGTCGTCCGAGACCTCTTTGAACCAGTTCTTTGACCACATTCTCAGATATGAACAATCCTCCCGTTATTGCAAGATTCCTCTTCATATTTTCAGGAAGGACTACGAGCTCAGCTAGAATATTCTTCATTGCGTAGGTCATTTCGTCAAGTAGGATGAAGCTCATAGAGAATATGAACCGTTCATTGGCCGAGTTTGTCAAGTCGCGCTCATGCCATAAAGCCATGTTTTCGTAGGCAGGTATGAGCATGCCTCTAAGTAGCCTCGCCAAGCTACAAATCCGTTCTGACTTTACTGGATTTCTCTTCGAGGGCATGGCTGAACTCCCGACTTGGGACTCAATCTTGAATGGCTCCATCAACTCCATTATCTCGGTTCTTTGGAGGTTTCGTATCTCGAGGGCAAATTTCTCAAGACTGGTTCCAATCAGAGTGAGAGTGGATATCAGTTCAGCGTGGAGATCCCGCTGTATCACTTGAGTTACCATGTCAGCAGGTCTCAAACCTAGCCTTGTTAATGCAATATTCTGGATCTCAATCGCGTGTTCACCAAGACCAGCACCTGTACCTATGGCCCCCATTATCTTTCCGACAAGGACTCTCTCTTTTGTCTGAGTGAGCCTTTTCAGGTGTCGGGAGACTTCTCTCATCCAGACTGCCAGTTTCAAGCCTAAGGTTATCACTGCCATGTGTTGTCCGTGGGTTCTACCGGCCATCATAGTGTCCCGGTGTTTCTCCACCAAACGCATCAGAGTCTTCTCGATAGAGACTAGCCCGTTCTGGATTAGGTAGATTGCCTCTTTGAACTGCAGAGCGTAAGCTGTATCCTCAACATCTGCGCTTGTCAGTCCAAAATGGACCCAACGTGCGGCCGAGGGAGAACAGACTTCAGAAAGGGCTTTGACAACCGCCATAAGATCATGATTGATCTGTTTGTCTATCTCCTTGCATCTCTCTATTATTACATTGCGGGTATTTGCCTTCATCATGATCTCTTGAGCAGCATCTTTCGGAATGTTCCCGACCTCGGATTGGGCAAAGGCCGCGGCGGCCTCCACATCAAGGATTTTCTGTAGTCTACTCGTCTCATCGAAGATCCGCCGCATCTCATCGGTACCGTATCGGCCAGTGTCTATTGGAAGTATGGGCATATGCCATCTCTCAGAATACTTAGAGTACACGACTTAATGGTTATTTCGCAAGACCGCAGATGATATCTGGGCTAAAACCAGAAACTCTGATCTCTCGTGTTACAGGGCAAAGAACTAGCATTTGATTGTTGATGAAAGAATGGGAGCGATAAGTGCTGTAAGAACTAAGGATGAAGTCAATGCCATTCCGTTGCTGATCAAGTTGATTGCAGCGCAGGGACACAGGGGAACCGATGTCTTTGTGGTCGCTACTTCTAGTGAATCACTGATCACGAGTAACCGACAAGAGATCGCCGAACTTCAGAGGTCTAACTCCGCAATTGCATACAATTCCATTAGGTCGCCACCCGGTTGTGCATTAGATCCCGTAGTTCTCAAGGAACATTCAGCAGTAATTGAGTGCGACTATCTAGATTTGGATAAGTCAATGTATGGACTAAGTGAATATCTGGCAACAGAGGCCCCTGAAAGATCACTGGCACGACTTGTTTCTAATGTCGATGGACAGTACTCAATAGCGTTTCTTTCCGGAGGGGAGATCTTCGCTGCGAGAGACCCTGTAGGCCTGAAACCACTATACTACTATTCTGATAGTGAGCTCGCGGTCATATCGACAGAAAGGAAAGGCATCTGGAGTCTTGGAATAAGAGATGCAAGGACTTTTCCGCCTGGCCACGTTTGGCGTCTGGGCCGCCAGCACCCGAGGTCCATCAAGCAGATAACACCTCAGAAGATCAGTGGAAGAAACGCCGATCACATTTCCGAAGACTTGGGACAACTCCTTAAGAAATCTGTAGCTGAGAGAGCGTCAGGTTTAGGAGAAGTTGCAGTGAGCTTTTCGGGAGGATTAGATAGTTCGATCATAGCGCACCTGTTATCGGGACTGGACATCAAGTTACGCGCCACCATTGTTGGAGTCGACGGCCATCCAGCCTTTGAATGGGCACAGAACGCAGCTGAACTATTGGGACTCGATGCAGAGGTACGGGAATACACATTGGAGGATGTCGAAGACGCCATCAAGATGTGCATTTTTCGAGTAGAAGAATCAAATCCGGTTAAAGTGGGCGTAGCCATCCCGCTCTGTTGGAGCGCAAGTCTGGCAAGAGAAATCGGCACTCGAAGGGTATTCACGGGTCAAGGTGCTGATGAGCTTTTTGGTGGATACCATCGCTATCTGCACGCACTTGCTGAGGGAGGCAGAGAGGCACTTCACAACGCGATCTTCGAGAGTGTTCGCGATGCTCATGAGGTAAGCTATCAGGTGGTTGAGCAGGCTACGGCTCCCGAAGGAGTGACGATGCTACATCCATTCACTGACTGGGATCTGATCATGCTGGGCCTATCAATCCCAGACTCTCTTAAGATCCAGAGCCCAGAAGATAGCCTAAGAAAGCTCATCTTGAGAAAAGCTTCCGCTGATCTAGGTCTCCCTAAGAAAATCGCCGAAGCTCCGAAGAAAGCAATACAGTATTCCACAGGCATCGACAAGTGCATCAAGAAATTGGCTAGATGCAGAGGGTTGAAGACCGAAGATTATCTGAAGACGATATTCAAAGAAGAATTTGCTGGCATTCAACCATATTAGGCCCACGACGTGGCGCACGAATAAGAAAGAAAGGGAAATGCGGCTAGTCTCTTATTTTCTTAGCCACTACAACCGCTGATATTGTTACAATGAGTCCTGCTATTGCTGCGAATGGTGTCACTATCTCAAGCTTGTTTGTTGGCATTACGACTCCGCCAATTGCTGTTCCAGATGTCATGGGATCTATCACAGCCCTGATTATGAGATTATATGGCAGCGGTGTTACGCCGCCACCTTGGGTAATCCATAAGATCGTCCCTGAGACGGCCCATTATCAAAGCCGAAACTTGGATCATTGTTGCTAGTCAAGTATTCAAGGGCTATGTAGAAGTCTCTTGTAACAACAATGTTCTTGGCGGTTAGGTCAACGTCATACCATTGTTCGGGTCCGGTGATGGTGACGGTAAAGGGCGGGGTCGCGCGCGCTTCGACTGTTCCCTCGATGTTTTGGGCAAAAACTTATTGGATGGACGTGCCGCGGGGTTCGTTGAATGGAGAACGAATTATCCCAATCGGCCTATAGGAAATTTCACTTGGCTTTTGATTCTTCAACATGAACGATTCCCACCATGGGCGTTTGGATTACACGAGCCTCAGTGCATCATATAGCGCGCGCCATTCACCACTAGAATTATATCATTCTCGAATCTATTAGCGTGAAATCAGTTCAATTGGACGAAAGTGGGGTCGTCGTCTAGCTTGGTCTTGGGTCAAACCGCCAAGAGGATACCAGAGCCATGATGTACGGTGAACCTGGGGAGCTACCCAGAACGCTGGCGGTCGCGGGTTCAAATTGACTTTGTCATGAAAGTCCCGCCGACCCCACCAAATGAATTAGTCTTCACGAGCCCGATCTGGGCAAATCTTTACCAGCTGGAACTCAAGAGTTGCTAGTCGAGCGATATTCGGCCATGAACAAGATCAGCATGACTCACGGTGGAGGGGGAGCCGTGATGCAGGGCCTCATCAAGGACTACATAGTGAAGTACTTGGGAGGAAGCGGTGCTGAGGTGCCCCTGGAGGCTCTCGACGATTCCGCCGTAATTGATGGAATAGTGCTGAAATCTGACTCACACACGGTGAAACCTCTCTTCTTTCCTGGAGGCGACATCGGGAGATTATCAATCACGGGAACGGTCAATGACATAGCCGTCATGGGAGCCGAACCACTAGCCTTGTCATCGGGTTTCATAATCGAAGAAGGCTTTGCGCTTGATGATCTTGAACTTATTCTCAAGAGTATGAGTGAGGCATGTAAAGAAGCTGGAGTCTACGTTATCACGGGCGATACCAAAGTCATGGAAAAAGGTGCTCTGGACAAGTTCGTGATAAACACATCAGGAATTGGCAAACGAAGCCCAGAGCTCGACAGGAACATAGAGGAAATAAGAAGGTATAGAGATTTCAGTCCCAAGTGGCTTCTTGATTCGAACCTGTCTCCAGGAGACAAAATAATCGTCTCGGGAACAATGGGGGATCATGGCATAGCGGTGCTTTCTTCTCGAGAGGGTTATGGTTTCGAAACGGATATCAAATCAGACGTCGCACCGTTGAATAGGCTTGTGAAGGATCTCCTACACGTGGGCGGAATCTTAAAGATGAAAGATCCCACGAGAGGCGGCCTGGCTAATACTCTGAACGAGTGGAGTGAAAAATCACGCGTTGGAATATCGGTTTCTGAGGAGTCTATTCCCGTCAAGCGAGGCGTACAGGTGGCCTGTGAGATGCTGGGCATAGACCCCTTAGAAATCGGAAACGAGGGGAAACTGGTAGTGGCGGCCATTCCTCAGAAAGCGGAAGAGATACTGAAGGAATTGAAACTGTCAGAACTTGGAAAGAACGCCGAGATTATTGGCGAAGCCTCCAGTGAATTCTCTCAAGTAGTTCTTCAGACCGCAGTCGGAGGCAAGCGGATCGTTCTGCCACCCGTAGGGGATCCTGTGCCCAGAATATGCTAGTTCATCAGCAGCTGCGGCTTCAAGTCAATTGCAGAAGCGAGATGCTCGAGATGTGGCTCGTCCCGGATGGGTTATTGAGCTTCTGAAAAAAGACTTTTCCCCAAAGATTCCTCATTGCAGAAGCGCGCGCACGCGTAACCAGGTTGTGTCAGAATTTCTCATAGTGCAATACCTGTCCCAGCTCCCTTTTGGTTCTGGTCTTCTCTGGTTCATCTGAGTATCCTATCGGAACCAGCGCAATTAGTTTGTGACCTGTTGGGACTGCAAGATGCTGCCGTATGTTGTCAGAATATGCTTTCTTATCGCCCGCGACCCAACAACTTCCCAGACCTAGAGCCGTTGCGGCAACCAGAATATTCTGGGCGGCGGCGCTGCCATCCTCAAGATAGTACTTTGTGTCCTTGCAGAACACCGCGATGCATAGCGGTGCTTCAGCAATGAACTTACCATGGTCTGTTGCATCAGCGATTCTTTTTCGCATATCTGGATCCGTAATCGCCACGAATTCCCATGGCTGAACATTTACAGCTGATGCAGCCAATCTTGCAGCATCCACGATCTTTTCTATCATATCTCTTGGAACAGGAGTTGGTTTATATCGTCTAACGCTTCTTCTGTTGCGTAATGCTTCTAAAGCATCCAAGTCAAATCGCCGTTTCCAGATTCGCTTTCAACAATTTAAGAATTGCCGATTCTCACGTTCACCGATTAGTCCTTCGGTACTTGAACTCAATGTTACATGATCCCTCCATGGAGACCATGCAGGGCCCTATTGGGCTGGAGGGAGTGCAGGCCTTGCCGAATAGTTGGCATTCCTGCGGGTCCATTAGCCCTCTTAGTACTCGGTCACATCCACATCCCTCAGGTTCTGGGAACTGAACCTCGCTTACTTCTCTAAGATCGTCAGCGTGCTTCTTCTCTGCGTCGAAAGAATCAAACTCATCCTTTAGTTGCATCTTGGAGTCAGGAATTGTTGGAAAGCCTCGCCATCTAGACTCTTTAGGTTCGAAAACTATTGACAGTACCTCAAGTGCTCTTTTGTTGCCTTCTTCTCTGACCGTTCTTCTGTATTCGTTCTCAACGACGTGCTTGGAACTGAGAATTTGCCTAGCTATCATGTAGACGGCCATCAAAACGTCAAGGGGCTCGAACCCAGCTACCACTTGTGGAAGACGATATTTCTCAGAGATCTTCTGGTAGGGTTTTGTTCCTATTATGGCGCTCACATGACCTGGTTCTATTATGCCTTGGATTTTGAGTTCACCCATGCTCAGGAGGGCTTCCAGTGCAGGCGGAAGATACCTGTGACAACTTAGTACAGAGAAGTTACTAGGCGGGTTACTGAGTACTGTTATTGCAGTGCTTGGGGCAGTTGTCTCAAAGCCTATTGCAACAAAGACTACTTCGTCCTCCGTCTGCTTGGCTAGTTTGACTGCGTCAGTTATGCTGTATACAATTCTCACTTTGGCCCCTTCAGATCTGGCGTCCTGCAGTGAGCCGGAGGCCGCTGGTACCCTGAGCATGTCACCGTATGTGACTACTATTTTGCCCCTTTTGGCGAGTGTCCTTGCAAGCTCAATCTCGGCGGTGGTGGTTACACAGACTGGGCATCCTGGGCCCTGCCTTATGTCTATGCCGACTTCTTCGAGTAAGTTGTCCAGACCATATCTGATTATTGTGTCTTGATGAGTTCCGCAGACATGCATCAATGTCATATCCAGTTTCATCTGAGCTAGGCGGTTGATGATCTTGTCTGCCGAGGATTTGTCTCTGAATCGGAGCATCATAAATCAGGCCCTCAGCTTGACGGATTTTATGAAGCAATTTCGGCCCCCCACCATTTCAACTGTACCGCCGCACTTTGGACATTGAAGAGTCGGATACATTATGTGGTACTCAGGTTCTTGCTCAAGATGAATCGGTCCTTCGAAGTTGCAGGCTTCGCAGCGAACCCTACCTTCTTCTCCCTCTATTCGAAGCTTGGATTTCTCAAGAGGGGTGCCCTTCACTAGTAGTCCGTAGCAGTACCGTAGCTGTTCGGTACCCAACATAGCAAACTTGCCAACAACCAGATTGACTTCAAGTACTGACTTGGCGTTTCTCTTCTTGGCTTCGTTAAGTACTGTTTCAATTATGCTGTTTGCCATTGAGAGCTCGTGCATTGAGGTGGGCCTGCATCTTATTGTCTTCTCAGATTATCGATTTGAAGAGCTTCAACGACTTCGCTTATGCCTGTGCCGGTCCTGCAGCTTGTGCCAACTACTTTTGCCTTTGCATTCACTTTGTTGACGTCGTTTCTCAGTTTTTCAAATTCGACTCCCATAGCTTGGGACAGGTCGATCTTGTTGATGACTACGACATCTGCCTCCATGAAGATGAACGGGTGTTTCAGTACCATGTATGGGCCTTCTGTTACGCTTATTACAACAAGCCTCTCGTCAGCACCCAGCCTGAACTCTCCGGGGCATATGAGATTGCCCACATTCTCTATTATGATCAGATCTAGCTTGTCAAGGTTCGTTCCATCAAGGGCTTTTGCGATCAGATTCGCATCTAGATGGCACTCTTTGCCAGTGTTGATTTGGACAACTTCGACGCCATGTCTGGCGACTCTGTCAGCATCGATGGTTGTTGTGAGATCCCCGTTGAAGACTGCAATTCTGTATTTGCCCTTAAGCTTCTGGACTAGGAGTTCGATCAGACTGGTCTTTCCTGAGCCTATGGAACCCATTATGTCTATGGCTTTGATACCGTGTTTTCTCAGAAGCTCGCGGTTCTTGGCCGCCGCATCTTCGTTGGCCTTCAGGATATTCTCTTCCAACTCTATGTCGAATACTTCTCCCTCATCATGTTTGACCAGTTTTGCCATAAGGTTCACGCTGTCGGGTTATCGTGACTTTTTGCAAGCGCCGCCGAAACGGTGATCATCTCATATTCAAAATCTCATCCCATAATCTCAGGGTTTCCTTGGCGGTATCTTCGTCCAGAATCTCGATTGCGAATCCGGCATGGACCAATATGTATTGTCCCACTCTGGCGTCTACAAGGGATACGTCAACTTCTCTTTTGGTACCATCACCGAAGTCAACACAGGCTAAGGTGTTATTGATTTCTGTGATTTTGCCAGGTATTGCCAAGCACATTTCTGAAAACGCACTCGTTTCTGGTCTGTTCTTGGGCTCAGAAGCCATTGAGCTTCGTTACGCCAACTGACTTAGTCCGTAGGCGACGCATACATGTCTGTTGCAGGTGTGATCTTTTCGAACGATATAAATCGTTCTAAACTCCTCAGAAACTTGGCTCGATTTCTAGACGCGGTCTACTTCTCTGGTCACTTTTCTGCTGCAATGATCGCCTGACCCAGCGATATTCCACCATCACCTGGGGGGACACTGTTGTGTGACAGGAATGTAAGCCCACTCGCCTCAACAATAGACCTAATGGTTCTCGAAACGTAATCGTTGCATGCCACCCCACCAGTGAATCCTACAGTTGAGATGCCCTTACTTGATGCGCATTCGAGAGCCAGTTCGGCAAGTGATCTTGCAAGGTACGATTGAGCTGAGAGAGCCAAGTCTTGGGCACGTGTCTTGCCAACATGCTCGTATATTTGACTGACAAGATAGCTAGTGTCCACGATGTTCCTCACAATCTTTGGCTCGAGTCTGAGGATGTCTTTTCCCTGAGTAGCTGCGGCTTCAAGTTTCAACGCCGGCTCACCCTCATACGTCCTTTCGTAGCAGAGTCCGAGTAAAGATGAGACTGCATCCAAAACCCTGCCACAGCTGCTTGTGGTAGTAAGTGTCTTTCCGGACTCTAGCTGCTTCATTATTATGTCTATTTCCGAGGAGCCGTGGGGGATATGATCCGCATTTTTCATAAGGAATTTTCTGGCATCAACAGGATCGCTTAGCATTCCTGCGGTCATTCTGAGAGGGTACTTTGTTGCGAGATCGCCGCCGACCATAGGTTGCTCCTGCAGATGACCCAGCCTTTTGAAAGTACTTATGTCTGAGTAGAGAACCTCTCCGCCCCACGCCGATCCGTCAGGTCCGTAGCCATAACCGTCGCAGACTACGCCTACCGCTTCGCGAACGCCGTGTTCGCACATTAGCTTGGATAGGTGAGCATGATGATGCTGCACCTGAACGAGCGGGATGTCCCATTGATCGCTTAGACGCTTGCCCAAGAAAGTTGTACTGAACCTCGGATGTAGATCACATGCGATTGCCCTTGGTTCAGCCTTAGTGAGACCTATCAGATGTCGAACAACTTCTTCCAGAAAACTCAAGGTTGAAGGTGTTTCGACATCACCTATATGTTGTGATAGGTAAGCGCGCGAACCTATCAGAATGCAACAAGTTGCATTGAGTTCCGCACCGAGCGCAAGAACATCCCTTTTCGAAATGTGCCCTATGGCTATTGGTGCTGGCGCATATCCACGTGAACGTCTGACGAATGCTCGAGTGCGGCCTATTGCCCTGAGAACCGTATCATCGCATCGTTGTTCTATCTGTCTGCTGTGGATGAGGAAGTAGTCCGTGACATTACCCAATCTTCTGACAGCGACGCTGTCTTCGATTATTATTGGCTCGTTAGGCGGATTTGCACTGGTCATTACCAGGGCAGGCTCCTTCGTGGAATCGAATAGAAGATGGTGGAGTCCCGAGTAAGGAAGCATTACACCTATGGTATGAATGCCAGGAGAAACTAGTTCAGACAGAAAGTATCGATCATTTTTCCTTAGCAGAACGATGGGTTTGGAGGGCGACTCCAAGATCTCGGCTTCAAACTCGCTGATTTCTGCAAAGTCTCTGGCGCTCTCAAGATCCTGAACCATGACCGCGAAAGGCTTGGCTTTTCTTTCTTTGACTGCCCTGAGTCTATGCAACGGAGCCGAATTAGTGGTTGAGCAGACTAGATGAAAACCCCCGTTTCCTTTTATAGCCAGTATGTTTCCTTCGTCGAGGAGGCGCCCTGCCTCGAGTGTATGGTCGGTGCATTCGAGGATTTCGCCTCTATTGTTTTCTATCACAAGTCTAGGACCGCATTTTGGACATGCATTTGTCTGGGAATGAAAACGGCGGTCTGCCTGTGAAGTGTACTCTTTCTTGCAGTCGCTGCACATTTGGAATGAGTTCATACTGGTATTGATCCTGTCATATGGGACACTTCGAATCAGTGTATATCTTGGTCCACAGTCAGTGCAGGTTATGAAGAAATACCTGTAACGGCGATTCCCAACATCATACATCTCTCGAAGACAATGTTTGCATATTGAAATATCGGGCGGAATTGTTGATCCTCTTTCGTTTCCTCCCTTGAAACTGTCTCGTATCTCGAAAGTTGTGTAGTCGCTTTTCACTTCCTTGTAGTTCACTCTCAGCTCGTGTATCTCAGAAAGTGGAAGCCTCTTTGACCTGAGTTCCGCAACGAAACTTTCGATGTCGGGTGAATCACCTTCAAGAACTATCTGTACTCCCGCATCACCGCGATTCTGAACGAAGCCCTTCAACTTCTTCGCTGACGCAAGCCTGTAGACGAACGGTCTGAAGCCAACTCCTTGAACTATGCCCTTGACTAGGATGTTAGCCTGCAACCTATCACCGTTCCGTAATACTTCAAGCTACTTTTCGATTTGGAGCGGCGGTCGATGTCTCCCTTGAGAGAAGTCCCGATATACCTTTGGCCGCATACATTGTAGAGTTCGATTTTCTTTATCCCTGCATGGACTAGATGTCTGAGGTCCAGGCTAAGGTCTCTGTAGTAGAGACCGGCGGCATCTATCTTGGCGATTGAATCTTCGATTCTGCATCTCGGTGATGTGCACAGCTTGGCCAGATCAGTCTTACTTGGGGCCGAGTTCACTGCCTCGTGGGCCTCGTTCTTCTCGAGCACTTAATCACCAGCCATCCTCAAACCAAGAACTTTGAGCTCTGTTGCAGTCAAGCCAACGCCTCTTAGGGCAGGTCTGTTCCCCCTTAGGCTATCAACTGCATTGATTCCCATCCCGCCCATCATCTCCTTTATTTCCAAGCTCCAGCCTTTCAGAAGGTTCAAGAGTCTCTCTTTTGCAATGTCAGAATTGATTCTTTTGGCGATGTAGGGATCCATCGTGGCTATTCCCCACGGGCACTTTCCTGTGTGGCATTTTTGGCATACTGTGCAGCCCATAGCAACCAAGGTCGCAGTTGCAACGTACACGGCGTCTGCTCCAAGAGCGAGTATCTTCACGACATCGGCGCTGCTGCGGATTCCGCCTCCAGCGACTATAGAGGCACTATTTCTGATTCCTTTGCTCCTTAGTCTTTGGTCTACGGACGCGACTGCTAGTTCTATTGGGATACCAACGTTATCTCGAATTACTTTTGGTGCAGCTCCTGTTGCGCCTCTTACTCCGTCAATCGCCACAATATCGGCGCCTGCACGAACTATGCCGCTAGCAATTGCTGCAACATTGTGTACTGCAGCCATCTTGACGGATATTGGTTTCCTGTAGTCTGTGGCTTCTTTAAGGGCGTAGATGAGCTGCGACAGGTCTTCGATTAAGTATATGTCGTGTTGAGGTGCTGGAGAAAGAGCGTCAGTTCCTTCTGGGATCATTCTGGTTCTGGATATGTCAGAGGTGACTTTCTCGCCAGGTAGGTGGCCTCCAATTCCAGGCTTGGCCCCTTGTCCAATTTTGATCTCTACAGCTGCTCCAACATCAAGGTAGTCTTTATGAACCCCGAATCTGCCTGAAGCAACTTGTACTATTGTGTTCTGGCCGTACTTGTAGAGCCTCTTGTCAAGTCCTCCTTCTCCTGTATTGAAGTATGTACCGAACTCGCTTGCTGCCTGGGCTAGTGCTTGATGTACGTTGAAACTGATTGCTCCGTAGGACATTGCGGAGAACATTATTGGTGATTCGAGTCTGAGTTGTGGTGATAGCTTCGTATGCAGGCTTATTGCTTCTGTATCTTGGTTTACCTCAACCTTGTCTGGCTTCGATCCGAGATATGTTACAAGTTCCATTGGTTCTCTCAATGGGTCGATTGACGGGTTTGTCACCTGACTGGCGTTCAGAAGGATTCTGTCAAAGTATGCCAAGTTTTGTTTGCTTGACCCCATGCCCGTTAAGACTATGCCTCCTGTCTCCGCTTGTTTTTTCAAGTCCACTATCGCGTCGTGTGTCCAGTTGAAGTTCTCCTTATACGCCACAGGGTTCTTTCTTATCGTCAATGCTCGGGTCGGACAGAAGACCACACATCTCTGACAGTTCACACATTTCTCGTTATCGCTTACGATGATATCATCCTCTGCGTCATACTTGTGTGTCTCGTATGTGCATTGCCTGACGCATACCTTGCATCGGACGCACTTGTTTAGGTCCCGTTCAACATAGAACTCAGGATACAGGTAGCTCTTCAGCATACAGTAGCCTCCTGTGTTAGGACACCCTGAACTTGGCTCGATCCGAGCCGCCCCACCACGGGTTCGCCGCCTCTGGGAGCCCAGCATCTGTCCAAGACAGGGGAGACAAGCCTCATCGCTGACTCTTCAGAGGATATGTAGAGCTTACTTCCCTTTGTTCCGGCAACCATAGGCCTCAGTTTTATTCTGTCGGTGAGTCCGATCATCTCTCCATGCCTTGCGACGACTATTGAAAAGGGTCCATTGATCAGAAGGCTGGCGTAAGTAGCTCGAAGTGTTGTGTAGAGTTCACGATCCTTTTCATCCATTTTGTCTATCTCGCTCCAGAGCTTGGGAGCAAGTATGCTCGAAACAATTCCGATTGGAAGTCGTTGTTTTCTCATAAGGAGGTCAAACGCGTAGGCTAGTACCTCTGTATCCGTCTGCATTGTGCAGTTGTATCCGAACATCTCGAGATATCGTCTGTTGGCATCGTAGGAGGATATCTCGCCATTGTGAACAACGGTCCAATCCAAGATATTGAGGTGGTGTGCTCCTCCCCACCAACCTGGAGTATTTGTGGGGAATCTGCCATGACATGTCCACATATAGCCCTGATACTCTTCGAGCATGAAGAAGTCTGCCACATCTTCTGGGTAGCCGACACCTTTGAAGACTGCCATATTCTTTCCGCTTGAAAAGACGAAGGCTTTTCCAGTCTCGGTATTGATTCTCATGGCTTTCTCCACGACGTAATTATCAGGACTCTGCGTGGAGGGCATTCTCTTTGGATGTGTGAAGTACCTACATAGTATCGGTGGATCCCTAACATTGGCTTCCCTTGATGGAACTTCTTCGCTCTTTAGTAGGTCGAACCCCCTCTCAAGTTGAGCTTCAACATTCCGTTTTGCCTCCATATCCGTGTACATTATGTGCAGTGCGTATTCGTCTTCGAACTCTGGATATAGACCGTATACTGCGAACCCCCCGCCCAGTCCATTTCCGCGATCATGCATGTTCGCGATGGCGTTGACGGGGTCTTTTGAGCCGAATCGTTGACCTGATAGGTCCATCATCCCAAACAGACTTCAGGAGTCTATGACCTTGGGATCACCGTATGGATTGTTCTGCTCCCATATGCTCATTTCAATTCCTCCTTAGCATCTTGAGTCTCACTGGCTCTGACAGATGGATGAGACCGAAGTCATCTGAGACTACTTTTTGCTTGAACTCTCCGACATCGACTTTGTTCTTCAGCAGGTCAAAAATGATGCCTGAACCTTTGACCTTACCGACGGAGATCACTCCTACGATTTTGTTGCTACGCAGTACCATCTTTCGGTAGGCCCTGATTTCACGATTGAGATTTGAAAGAACTTCATACTCCCCGTTTGGTGGATTTGTCATCCCAACGGAGATCACTGGCAGTCCAAAGTAGTTTAGCGAACTCATCTGTGTTCCACCCGGGTATTTGAGTCTAAGTCCTGCCATATCCGAACCCGCAACCCGGCCTCCAACATATGCAAGTGGCCACAGAGGGAGGAGTCTTGAATCTTCAGTGGTGAAGTCGTAAGCTTCGGCTGCGTCTCCGCATGCGTAGATGTCTGGCACTGAGGTGGTCATGAACCGGTCAACGACGACCCCACGATTCACCCTGATTTGCTTGGGGTCAATCATATCGATTCGCGGTGTCACACCTATGGCGAATACCACTAGGTCGCAGGCAAGCTCTGTTCCGTCATCGAGAACAACCCCGCCGACCTCTGACTCAGCATTCTTTCTACCCACTATCTTCGTTGCAGATCGTCCCGTAACTATCTTGACACCCGCTTCTTCGACAACCTCAGAGACCAGACCCGAGGCCTCGGAGTCCAAAATAAGGCTAAGGATTCTATCCTTCAACTCGACTATTGTGACATTCTTTCCTATCTTCACTAGGGCTTCAGCAAGGCTGATACCGATCAGCCCGCCACCCACAACAATCACCCGGTCTAAGCCTGGTAACTTGTCAAGGAGTGCCTTGGCATCTGTGAGGCTTGTGAAGGTGTAGACTCCTTTTTTTTCGACGCCCTGTATATTCGGGACTATCGGCTTTCCACCGGTGGCTATAAGCAATTTCTCGAAGACAAATTCTATGCCGTCATCCAAGATCACCTTTCTGGACAGGGCATCAACTTTAGCCGCTTTTTTCCAGCCAGTATGTTTACCGTGTGTTCATTCCAGAAAGTCAGTGGTCGAGATACTATCTCCTCTAATTCAGCTCCACTGAGGTATTTAGAGATCATGGGTTTGGAGTACTGTGGCGTTGACTCATCAGATATGACGGCAATGCTTCCGTTTCTATCTATGCCTCTGATTGCCTCAACAGCTCCGATTCCGCCCGCTGACCCTCCTATGATTACATATTTGAAGTTCAAGGAGAGGCCTCCTGGTAGACTAGAGCTCGATTGGGGCAGTTCTGCACACAGACTGGAATCTCGAGACCGATGCAGAGGTCGCATTTGGCAGCTACCTTGCGCGTCTTAACATCTGGAATTACCGCCCCTGTGGGACAAACCATCACGCAAGTCCAGCATCCGATGCATCTCTCGTTGTCGTGTGTAACAATGCCAGTTAAGGGGTCTCGGCTCATTGCGCCTGAGAGACAAGAGTAGACGCATGCCGGCTCTTCACAGTGACGACATTGCACGGCGAAGGAAATTGCGCCCTGCTCTTGCACTTTTACTCGGCTTGGCGTGGGAATTTCCTTCCTATGAGCTTTCACGACGTCTTTGGACTTGGAGTGTTGCGTAACGCAACGTACTTCGCAAAGACGACAGCCGATACAGTTTTCCTCTATAGCGTAGACCCTTTTCAAGAATACCTCCTCACTGAAGTGATTATGTGGATTGTCAGATGCAATTCTAGTGAATATTCTTAAAGGTCGAAAACATATATCATAATTATACTCAAGTAAACTCATTTGCGACAGAAAAAGCATCTCGCATAAGCGTGGGTGATCACAACGAGCAGGAGTCCATCCGTTGAACCATCAAGTATGCCACTAGACGAGCTAAATCTACAACTGTTGAGCAAGCTATGTTCCGGCCAAGGGCTGAGCATAAATCTCAGCTACCTTGCGAAGCGGCTTAGGCGACATCGAAATACTGTTCGTGAAAGGGTCAGAGATCTCACCGTACACGGAGTCATCGACAGACCGATCTTCCCATTTCTTGCACTGTTCAGAGAAAGATCGCTATTGGTGGCAGCATATGCAGATTTGCCCGATAGTGAGCAGGTTCAGGAATGGCTAAAGGAAGACGCCAGCATCTTCGCTGCTTTTCGCATACGTGAAGGGGAATACAACATGATGCTTTTCGAACTTCACAAGAACCTCTGGGGCTACCACACTTGGCGAGAGGCCATAGTGAAGGAGAGAAAAATACCGGGCAGAGCAGAACGTATCCCATCAACCGCGATATATCTTTCAAATGTACTCATGGAGAAGTATGATCCGAGCGCTGCCGTTCAGCTCATCAAACAGGGTTTCCTAGAAAAAACCACAACTGAAATCAACGGATGCGAACTTGATGAGCTCTCATTGAATGTCCTCACTTCCCTGACCAGTGGCGAAGGCATATCAGTCAATGAGAATCTCCTTGCAAAAGAGCTGGGAGTCCATAGGAGAACAGTGAGTGATAGAATCCGTAAGCTGATCGACGCAGAAGTGCTCTTTAGACCGGTGTGTAGATTCCCTTCATTTTTCGTTCCCCCCAACTTCCTCTTGGTGTTCTCACTCCTAGAAGTAAGGAAGTCATATGATCAATTCATGCATGACATTCACTCGGACCCACATATCAGCCTGGCATATCGGATCAGCGAGGGACGATATAATCTCCTGCTCTTTGAAGCCCACCTCAGCCTCGAAGACTACCTTAGGTGGGAATCCTTCTACAACGCCAGACACCCCGGCTGTTTCGGCTCAATCAAGAATACCTACTTGACACCCCGCATGACCATCTCAATCGACCCACAAAAAGTCTCACTAGGCGTGATAAACGAAAGACTGGAGGAGCTTAGGGAATCCAACCAGCAGATTACAAGGAGAACCAGCAACGCTTATCTCCGAAGAAGTGGAAGACTGAAAAGGCAACGATGACGATTCAGAGTTAAGCAAGAGTACAGAATGATTTGAAGGCATTAGGCTGAGTTGCCACCTACTCCGCACCTCCTAGCAAGATTCCGAGATTCTGGAACTTGATAAGGCCGAGCGCGCGCGATCACCGACACCTCTGCTTGCCGTATATAAATAACGTTTGCGATTCATTCCGATACTTCGGGCTCTTTCTCCTAAGTCTTGGTAAGCTTTTGGTCTGGCATGCGTATCATTCTTCTGGCGCGCGATGATCCTTTTTCTCCCAAAAAAACAGTTTGCGGCCGACCTTACAATCTAATTATCTTGTTCTCTTTGAGATGTGGAACAAGATCATAGGTGTCCCTTTGGAGGCAAAGTTCCACATCTTTTTCATATCCAATCTCCCTAAGATACACCGCGTGCTCGCTCTTCCGAACTACTTTTCTGAAGTCGGACTTGACACCCAGCCACGCAAGTCTTGCAGCCCTCGCTTCATCATTCATATCTGTGAGCCTATCAGTCATGTTCGAGACCAGTAAGCCTGCGCAAAGGAAATCCTCAAGAAAGAACCTTCCTAACCTACAAGCCAAGATTATCGAAATCCCTTTTCTTTTCTTTGAGATTGCTGAAGCAGCTTCTGAAACTGCACGGGCATTGATGAATGAGCCCACAAGCAACCATCTTGACCCTTTTGAGTATTCTAGAGCCATCGTTCCGTTGGTAGTCGTCATCACAATTTGTTTGCCGTCAAGATCAGACCTCATGAACTCGCTCGGGGAGTTCCCTAGCTGAAATCCTTTCGGCTTCAACCCTTCGCGCTCCCCGGCCAAGATCAGTCCTTTGTTCTGCTTGCGAAGAAGTCTTGCTTCCTTCAGTGTTCTTACTGGAGTTATTGCGGCTACTCCATGGGCTAGGCCGACAACAACTGAAGAGCTGAATCTGAGAACGTCGACTACTATCGTAATGTGCCCTCTAGAACTTGCGTCTAGACCGGCCTTAAGATTCGGCTCAACACTGATCAAGAAAGGCTTCCTCATCGCCTAGAGGAGCATAGACAGCGCGCACGGTTTTGTTGCGTTGAACTGAAACTCACTTCTGAAGGGATTTCTTCCACATCTCGTATGGCACGGAGTATTTCTTTTCTACCTTGGCTCTGTGTATTGTGTTGACCGCGCAGAATGGCCTTATGGTGCCGTCAGGAAGACCATAATGAATAACGCACTTCTCGAGCCTTTGAAGGTCAAAATTGTAGGGGTCCATGAAGTGCATGCAACCGATCATCACAACTTTCCTCATGAACCTGCCCAGCGCATCATAACTTCCTGATCTCAGAACCGGCCAAAGGATTTCTTTTATGAATGACGCTTTAACATGCCTAACAGCAGCTAGCGTGCGCACCTTGGCGCGAAGCTTATGCCCTTCAAGGAGATCATGATAGACGCCATCCATCGTCTTGAGGAACTTATCCACATTGGCCAGCCGAGTTATTGGAACCCACCCGTTCTTGCCTTCAACCATAAATGTTCCTACACCGCACCAAGGCATCGTACTGAACAGGACGTAGTTCTTAGACTTCATTTTTCCGACTGCATTAGCCACCGGTATCACTGAAGGCACAGGAAAGAAGTCCCCGATTTTTATGAGCCCTGACGTTTGATCTTGAATGAGCTCCATAAAATCTGTCGTGTTTATTCTCATTGCATCTCTGGCCTGTGAGTCTATTCTGCCAGTGATCGATACAGGCTGAACATTTACACATCTTACAACATCTGAATTCTTAAGTGCAAAATCTACTACCGTACCGAGCTGATGGTCATTCACACCTCTGACCAGAGTCATAACAAGGACTATGCTCTGGAAACCAAGTTTTCTCGCATTTTCAAGGACGTTCATCTTTGCTTGCAGCAGAGGAAGACCACGTGTCTTCTGGTAAACACTGTCGTCAAGACCATCAAACTGCAAGTACATTGTGTCCATTCCTGCATCGATCAGTCTCTTGAAGAACTCGGCGTCCTTGGAGAGCCTTATTCCGTTCGTATTGACCTCCACGTGTCGAAACCCGGAGTTCTTCGCCGATTTAACAAGAGACGGAAGGTCATCCCTTATGGTGGGCTCTCCTCCGCTAAACTGTAATGCTGGAGGTGGGACTGGGCTGTTTGAACTCAGGTTTTGGATTATCTTTTCAATATCGTTGCTGGTCGGCTCGTAGACGTAGCCAGCGGTAGCTGCGTTGGCAAAGCATATGGGACATTCCAAGTTGCACCTATTTGTAACGTCAATTATTGCTAGGACGGTGTGGGATTTGTGATTGGGACATATGCCACAGTCAAAGGGGCAGCCTTCATTAGTTCCTGTTCTCGGATTCTCAATGGTCGACCCTGCATAGCCATATTTTTCCGCCCACTCGTATAGTTCAGGATTGGAGAAGGTGTAAGTATCTACGAAGCTCCCGTGAACATCACAGGCCTTGGAGATCTTGACTTTGTCATCGAGGTCTACGAAGACCTTCGCGTCAAGGACTTTCATGCATTCAGGACAGATGCTTTTTGTATTTCTCAGTAGACGTTTCAGCTAGATCACCATAGTATCTAGGTTGGACTCGTTGGATTCGCAACTCTGCGACCTATAATAACGTTTTCATGCGAGCAAGGTCCTCTTTCAGATACGAATATTCAGGAACTCGCAGCAAATAGCTTGCGCATGTCGTATCTGTCAACGTGGTTACCTCATCAATTACTAGCACCAATAGTGTGGCGCAAAAATAATTTGAACGTCTGGACGCCCGCTTCTACCAGCACAAATATCAACCAAATGGAAACCTGAAAGCGCGCGCAGGAAAGAAATGAGATCAAGTCCTGTTGTAGTATATTAGTTCCTTTTCTTCCAGTATCTTCTGTAATTTTGCCACTGCTTCGGGAACCTCGTTCTCTTTCTTCGCCCCGGTGCACACCAACTTTCCACTTGCGAAGAGAAGTATGACCACTTTCGGCTCGTCCATTCTGTAGATTAGGCCTGGAAACTGCTCTGGCTCGTACATAGTTTTCTTTAGTGAGTATGTCGATTTCTCTAGATCTATGTGTCCGCCAAGACCTGCCGAGGCAACTATGTTCTGAATCACAATCTCCGGTTTGCCTACGATGATTATACCGTTTTGCTTGAGTTCCCCAATAACTTTCATTACGGCTTGCTTTGCTTGGCGTTCAGATTTCGCACCAGTGCAGACCATCTTGCCTGAGCTGAAGACCAACGTTGCGGTCTTGGGTTTCTTGAGTCTGTATACAAGCCCAGGGAACTGCTCCGGACGGTATTCAACTCCGGGGAATATTCGAGCGATAGTGTTGAGGTCTATGTTCTGTTTGAGAGTGGCTGAGGCGACAACATTCTCAATGTTTATGAAAGTTTTCTTCTCAGCCAATAGGTTCAGCCTCTGGAGCACGACTAAAAACAAGCCTATCTATATAAATGCAATTGATAAAGCACTCGCGACGAGAATTCGCAGAGATTCACTCAATGGTGAAACTGCTATCTCCTCCGGCTTGATTGGTTAGGTTCTTTGCGTGACTTGCTTGCCTTCTTCTTGGCTCCGGAATTGTAGGCTTCGTAACCTATCAACAGTATGATCAAAACAATTATGAATGCTGTTCCTGCTGGTTCACGCAGTTTCATAACTGCAACACCAACATATGGCATTCTTGTAGAGAAGGCGCCCACCACAGAGTCATTTGGAACCAACCAGTCATCGGTATATCTGTTGAAGTCACCTCGCGTCTTGAAGTAAACTGTCCCGCTCTTGTCGATCTTCTGAACAACTCTATGGACCACCAACGTATCGTATTCTCTGGGACTGTGAAAGACTATGATCGTTCCAACATCTATTTTGTCAGCGGGAACACCTTTGATGAAGATGATATCACCCACGTTGAGCGTTGGAACCATGCTCCCTGAGACGACCACCAGAACAGGGTGCTCCGTGGCTAATGCTAACCTGAGGGCAGCCCACCCACCGTATGACATCGATATGACAAGGACTGCAAGCATGATGAGTTTGGCAACCTCATTGTGCCTGATCGTCCTCAAGTGTTCTATGAATCCGCTTGATTGCACCATGCTTCATTCACTTCTACCGTGCGCTCGCCAGTTCAACCTTCGGTGAGTCTTTGCTCTGCGTTGCTCGAGAGCTTTCTTGAGAGCTCTTGCGATACTTTCTCGCCAGCGGAAAGGAATGAATTACCCTCCGTCGTGATCTTGTAGATACGTCGTCCTCTTCCTTTCTCCGATTCCCAGACGCCCTCCAAATATCTTTTGTCTTCTAGACTGTGAAGAAGAGGATAAAGGGTTCCTGCACTCAGGTAGACTTTGAACCTATCCCTAATCTCGGCATTTATTTCATAACCCCATCTTGGCTTTGCCTTGAGGAGCCAAAGAACCATCAGGTCCAAGTGGCTCTTCACAAGACGTTCTCTGAGAATTCTTTCTGTGTCATTACTCAACTTGGCTAGCCTCGACGGGAAGAATTCGGCTTTCCTGTACCATTAGCTCCTATCCAGTCATTTCTTTTCAAGCGCTAAATGAGCACTATGCCGTCTGAATGAGAGGTACGCCGAATCTTGAGGTCACTAATGAGTTTGGGATTGCGAGACATAGTTTCTCTCGCCCCCTTCTTGCTACTTGATGCTCATGGAGTCAGTATTATCTTGCTTGCCTCTCCCTTCAACAGTAGCTGGAAGCCTTCCTCGGCTTTTTCAAGTGGTAGTTGATGTGTTATCACAGACTTTAGGTTCACAAGCCCTCTGGCGACCAGTCTCTGGACTCTGTCCCAAGTGCTGAACATGTATCTCCCGGTCAATCCCAATACGTCGATCTCTTTGTATACTATGTAGGTTGTTGTATCAAGCACTGGATTATCAGGTGATGCTCCAAATAGCACAACTTTCCCAGCCTTTGCCACCATGTCCAAGGATTGCTTGATTGTTTCACCCGAGCCCGCAGCTTCAAATACTATGTCCGCGCCTCTCTGACCAATCGCCGACTTTACTTTCTCAACTGCATTTCCTACAGAAGTGTCAATGACTTCCCTCGCGGCTCCCACCTTCTTCGCATGATCAATTCTGAACTTCTTAACGTCGGTGGCTATCACATCGCATCCAAGCGCCTTCATGATCTGTTGGACGTACATGCCTATTGGACCGCATCCAAGGACAACAGCTGTGTCACCTGGGTTTGGCTGAGCTCTCTGAACTGCATGCATCGCCACACCGCAGGGCTCATAGAGGGCGCCCACATCATAGGGGGTCCCAGCAGGGAGTTTGTAGGCGATCGTCTCAGGGATTACAAGATACTCTGCGAAGGATCCCTCTGGAACATGGACGCCAAGTATTTTCATGTTCTCGCATATGTGCATTCTTCCAGTTCGACACATATAACAATGCTCGCACGGTATATGGGTCTCACCAGCCACTAGATCACCCGCCTTCACCATGGTTACGTTCTTTCCAACCTCGACTACGTCCCCGCTGAATTCATGGCCGAGAACCCTGGGAAGTGGCGAGTTCCATTTTACTGCCTGAGCGTCCCATTTGTAAAGATGCATGTCTGAACCGCAATAGGCGGTTGCCCTCACGCGAACCAGAACGTCTCTGGGCCCGGGTTTTGGCTTATCTATGTCCATTATCTTAATACCGGGTGTAGGGTCAACTTTCATAACTGCTTTCAACCTTCATCTCTCCTGAGTATACTCGTCACGCCATTCTAGTCCTTTAGCTATTATAAATCTGTGGCTGAGACGGCCGCTCAAGAAATGAAGTAGGGCGCAACTGCTACTGGATCCGAAGGAATGACTGCCTGACTATCATACACACTCCAGATCAGCGACTCACTTTCTAGTCTTCTGCTTTTTCTCCAAATTGAATCTCGCCATTTGGACTGCAAGCTTTATAGCTTCCTCCAGGCTTGTGGGGTCTCCTGTTCCAAGTCTCAACCCAGCTCTTCTGTAAGCAGTTCCGTGATCAACCGAAGTACGAATTATTGGAAGACCTATTGTCACATTGACCCCTGATTCGAATCCGAGCATCTTTACTGGAATGTGTCCCTGGTCATGGTACATAGCGATTACAGCTGAATACTCACCTCTGCTGGCTCGTAAGAAGACCGTGTCTGGAGGCATCGGACCAACGACATTAATTCCAAGTTTCTTTGCGGCGTCTATAGCCGGCATGATCTCTTTAGTTTCCTCGTCTCCGAACATACCACTCTCTCCAGCGTGAGGATTCAGCCCTGATACTGCGATGATGGGCTTCTGTATTCCCAGTTTCTCAAGGGCATCCTGTGTGAGTCTTATCGTGGTAAGGACTCTGTCTTTCTTGATTCGAGAGCATGCTTGGATCATTGATACGTGTGTCGTCACATGAACGACTGTGAGTTTCCCTGCTACGAGCATCATAGCGTAGTCCTTAGTGTTGGTGAGATGTGCAAGGATTTCGGTGTGACCCGCATAATCGTAACCGCCAAGATTCATGGCCTCCTTGTTCAAGGGGGCTGTGACAATAGCATCTATCTCATCCTTGAGCGCCATGTTGACGGCTTTCTCGACATACTCAACAGAGGCCCTACCGGCCATTGCTTGGACTTGACCCATTTTCAACTCAGATAGTCGAATATTCTTAAGGTCAACGACGTCGATTGTGCCGAACTCGAACTTCGCTGAAGAAGGTAAAGTCACTGACCTGATCTTGATCCCGACTTTGGCTACCTTCAAAGCTTCTTCCAGAACTCGTGCGTCTCCTATGACAATCGGCCGAGAAATATCGTATACCTCTTTCTTAGAGAGAGCCTTATCAATTATTTCTGGACCTATGCCGGCAGCATCACCCATGGTGATTCCGATTATTGGTCTGATCTCATTCTCGGACATGACAAGCACCTTCAACTTTTCCTCTTCAAGTATCTTATCGACCTTGTTATTGCCTCATCGTCTCCAAAGGCTCCTGCTTTTGTGACTATCCTTAAGCCAGCGTTTTTCCCACCTATGATTATTGATGATGGTATGCCGGGGGATACTTCGTCATCAACCTGCGTTCCATGTGAGCCCATCAATTCGAAGGCGCGCATAGCGCTGGTTCCTCCAGTGAGAACAAGACCCGAAATGCCTTTGATCTTAGCCACTTCGCTTGCGATTTCACCTAAGACTGAACCTATAAGATTGCTTACATCTGCACCAGACATGCCTAGGGCTTTACCTTTCTTTAGATCTTCCGATACGGAATTCTTTGATCTAGCTGATGATATTACCACGTCATCACCTCTAGCAATAATTTTCTCAGTCTCCCTTACGACTCTTCTGATCTCGCCGGCTTTGTCGCTCTCAAGTATCTTAGTCGTGTCTACGTCTATCATTACGCAGCCTGAGTTCTCAGCATTAGCTATCTGGCTCATCGTGACCTCGCTAATGCTGCCCGAGATCGTAATTACGGGCTTGCCTGAAATTAGACCGACGGCTCTAGGCAACTCCTCAGCCAGACCAGCAGGACCACATGTTAGTCTGTGTAATTTCAAATCAACTGCGGCTTGGGCTATATTCTTCAAATCATTCTGAGTAATGGAGTCTACGACAATTATCTCGCCGCCTTTTTCAATGCAGTATTTCAGTTCTCGCTTAAGACGGGCCTTATCCATAACAGCGTCGAGCCCAACGTGCACGATTCTTCTTTTTGACTGGCTTGAAAGGAGTGTTGGGACATGGGATTCTCGCACAGGGGTAAGTGGGTCCTGGGCAGCTTCTGTCTTGCTCACCGGAACCTGATTCACAAGCTGATACCCTCCGACTGTGACTCTCTTGTTCGCCGGGAATGCGGGGGCGACGATAACGGTCTTGGATCCAGAAGCGTCCATGACACCATCCAACTCCGCGCCAATATTGCCCTTGAGAGTTGAATCGATTTTCTTGTATATTATTGGAACCCGGGCTTTCACAAGTGCATTCGCTGCGTCCTTGGCTCTATCATAGGCTTTGGATCTGGGCAAAGTCCTGCTCTCGGTGTCGAGGACTATGACGTCAACTCGATCCGATATGTCCTTGAGTTCTTGGATATGTGTGAGAACAATTGTCCTGAGTCCTTGTTTAGAGAATTGGACTCCCGTATCATTAGCACCAGTCAGGTCATCGGCGATCACTCCCATTTTAGCCAACAATAGACTGATCCCCTCCGAACGTCGTGCTTCACCTTCGGCTTGGTATGACGGCCTCAATCAAGTGTGTCGAGGTGATCCTCTGAGCATTAAATGACTATCTCTTTGCCGAATTCGATGAGTTGCACTTTGAAGCCTTCCTTTTCCGCCTTGGATTGAAATTCCTTAGGGTCGGCCTTTATTTCAGGAAAGGTATTGTAGTGCATCGGTATTGCGAGTTGCGGCTTAACTATCCTAAGTGCTTCGACTGCCTCATCGATATTCATGGTATAGTTTCCACCTATGGGCAGCAGCATGACATCGATACTCCCGTAGTTCTTGATCCCATCTAAGTAAGTATCGCCGGCATGATAGATCCTCTTACCTAGATAGGCAATTATGTAACCGGCCGCGTATTGGCTCTGGTGGTGGCTTGCTCCTACCATTTGAATATTGGCATCATCAAAGCTCATTGTGTCTCCGACATTCATGGAAATCATTCTCCTGAACTTGCAGACGGATGGAGCAATCACGGTGGCGTCGAAGCCTGAGACGTCAGCATGGTCGTGATGTTCGTGAGTGACCAGAACAAGGTCAGGCTTACCCTCGTACTTCGGCGCAAACTCGTTTCCAGAGAAGAAAGGATCGATCAATATAGTCCTCCCATTCTTGAATTCGAAACAAGCGTGGCTTAGATAGGTCAATCTCACAGATTCTTGTCCCTCCGTTTGTTCTACCTTACCTTAGAGGATGAAAATAAGCTATGCTCCAATACCACGACTGAAGCATATAGGATTAGCGCACTGGGATAATTCGATATTGTTCCATAGTATTGCGTAAATACCGGGGCGGCTCGATGTTAAGTGGGCGATGATGAGAGCTGGTATTGGTGATTGATGATCGGTGAAACCAGAACAGAGCCCACGTAGCGCAGGTTACATAGAACAGCGCACGCTGGAGGCAGGTTGTACGAATTGCGCTTTCCTGTTCCCCTAGACTCCTGCTAGTGCAAGCTAAAATTAAGGGTTATCTGGCGCGTTTATCTCATGCAACCCTTAGGATAGGCAGTTCTTACACCATCTGTTGCTTCGGAGCATTATGTAGTCTTCGATCTGGGTACATTCAGTACAGATTCGCTGACCTTCTTGCAGAGGCATGAAATGCTTTCCACATTCGCCGCAGACATTTTCCTTCATCATGAGCATCATCACTACGAAAACGGCCTGTCGATCGTCTGTCAGTAGCTTGAATATTTTGGACAATTTTGTCGAAATCGTTCCATCAATTCAGTAGAGAACTTGATGGGTTCCTGTTAGGTGATTCCTATGACATGGACGCAGAATGAGAACTGGACTCACCGAGATTGAAGGTCCCTAAGTAGAGATCAGGCGGGCCATGGAACCTTCAACGTGCCAGTCAGGACGTCTCTACAGACCTTGATGTAGTCAGATTGCGTTCCCACGTCGTACCAATATCCACTGTACTTGAATCCATAGACAGCACTCTCCGCCGCGAGTCTCGGAAATATTTCTTTCTCCAGTGAAACTCTCCTGCCTCTTCTTATGCGCTTGAGGACATTGGGTGAGAGTACGTAGATGCCCGCGTTCACCCATTTGGTGTCGTAGACCACATCGGTCGGTTTCTCAATGAAGTCTGATATGAGATCGCCAGATCCAAGCTCTGCTATTCCGAATCTTGATGGCTCACGAACCTTAACAAGAACAACTGACGCGAGCCCCTTGTGAGATCTGTGGAATTCCAGCAGACGATCAATGTCGAGTGAGTCGAACACGACATCACTGTTAAGGGTTAGAAAGTCGCCCCTAAGTAGATGTTCTGCATTTTTCAGGGCCCCTCCGGTGTCCACAGGTTCTTTTTCAAAGCTGTATAGTATCTTTCCGGCCAGGTCAGTGCGCTCTGAGAAGTACCGGACTATCTGCTCTTGAAGGTAACCCGTTGCCAAGACTATGCGATCAAAAGAGTACTTCCTCAAGTAGTTGATTTGGTATTCAAGCAGAGGCTGGCCTCCGACCGGCAGCATTGGTTTTGGGGTTACATATGTCAGAGGTCTCAGTCTTGTTCCCAGACCACCACACAGGATTACGGCAGTCCTTTCTGGCTGAAGTCCATCGATGCCCAGTCTGATGAGGACTTCTGTCGTCTGGGATCTGTTTTTGAATCGTGATCCGTCGACTAGACTATCGATCTTGGTCATTAACTTGTCATCAAGAGTCATGCAGAAACGTCGTCTCATGAATATTACTTCCATGAAGCATCTATATTACTCTGCGGGCGCGCGCTGTGGGAAAACACAATGAAAACTTGGATAATTGGGTTATTCAAACTTCTTGCGACGGAGATATCTAGGACCAAATGTGATGAGAACCACTATAGATGAAACGGAGAAAACGGCGAGGGACCCCGTCGTAAAAATGGATATCGTCTCTGTAACCCAGCGTGCAAACGCGGCTTCCCTTCTTACCTTTAAGGCTACAGGGAGGGCTTCGGCATAGCTCATCTCGGAGTAGTGTCGTTCAACAACTTCGAGTTTGCGTTGAATTGAGAGTAGGAGTTCCTGGTTAAGGAGGTTTGGACCAACCTCTCGGAGGTCAGCCTTTGCGGCCATAAGTTGACTATCTGTATATCCTCTCAGTAGAGAGTCCTTCTCAAACTGGCTATAGCCGTATTCGTACGGGTAATATGCCATCACCGAGGCTACGAAATCCTGCGTTGGATCTATTCTGAAGGGGTGGGTGAGGCCAAGCATATGTCCGACCTCGTGGATGATGGTATTTGTTAGACCAAAACCCCTCTGAGGCTGTCTTCGTTCAGTGAAGTTGCCTCGAATCAGATCGTGTGAAGAGTGGCTTATGAGGATCACGTCTCCTAGAGCCACACCCCATATGGATTCTGCGTCGTCGCTCAGATCCTCTTTGAATGTGAAGCCGAACTGGTGTTCTCCTGTGAAGACAAATGCCATCACTGGAATGTGCAATTCAGAGGTTCTCTCAGTGATATTGAAAAAGTCTTTGAGATGACCCACTCCCTCTGCGCTTAGCCAATTGTATACCGGCCGCGCATCTATCACCGAGATATTGCCGTATTTGCCTGGAGAAGTTGACGTGACTATGATGTTGGTAAGGTTCTTTGAAGATGTTGCGTTGATGAAGCGGACCTTAACCTCTATCTCGCTTAGCGGGAGAAGCTTCTCAAGTTCCTCCTTTATTCTTGGAGGGCTCAGAGTTGCATCAATTGCTGGGATTCTTAAGTCGGTTCGGTTGTCTATGACCAGAACATCAATTATGAAGTTCTTTGCAAAGCCTATCGGGTATATGAAGTCTGGCGCAAATAGACCTTCCACGGCTCCATAGATCCAGTCAGACAGATACTGAGTGAGCCATATGGAGCCATAGGGTGTTTGAAACGTTATGTTGTTGGCTTTTGTTGCCCATTGAAGAGGCAGCTGCTTTGTGACGTTGCTTGGGCCTGCGGAAAGGTCGATGAAATAGAGACGCCCTGATCCCCCCCAAGAGGTCATCCAGCGCCTACGCAGGGTGAAGTAGAGGTCAGAGTCGTAGTAGGTCATGTTGTAGTAGTGTGGGGTGAAGTTGCTCATCGATTTCTTTATGTATTCAGAATATTGGGATGAGCTAACAGAAGGCACTGTTCTGCTCAGATTAGCCAACACTAAGGTATAGGCGGGAACCGAGCCGTCATAGAAGTCCGATTGATGATACCTCAGCCAATTCTCCGTCAGGTCGGCAGGGTAGAAGGTATTCGTCAAGTTGGTTTCAAAGAAGGGGTTGTTGAACACCTCAAGTTTCGCTATGGATTTCAAATACTGAGCAAATGAGTCTTCAAATTCTCTGGACGGGAAAATGAACTCGTAGTTTAGCCGGTACCGGGCGCCCGTCGTCACTCCTGGGTTCAAATACTGTTGAAATTTTATCGAAGGCAGGTTCCATTTCAGGTATGTCGTGTTCACCAGTTCAGGAGAGATGCCTATTACGACGACTCTGACATTCAGGTCCACAAGTCTCGCTGTGTTGATTTCAGTCCTCATCTCCGGATTTCTAGCAAAAGCCTGGGCAAGCCAAGTGCAGGATAGAAACAGGAGGAGTATCCCAAATAGAACCTTCAATCAAGATCTTTCCTACGTGATAGGTCTGATGCTAGTCTGAGTGATCGAGCCTCGGGGTACAACAGTTATACCTGAATCCTTACCAAGGATCCTCAGAGCTGACTGAAGGGCATCATCAACCGTCCTTGCCGTTTTCAATCGGAAGACATTCTTGGCATAGTAATCTGGCATCACTGATACAAGGTAGACGCGCAACTCCTCCAGAAGGGTTGTTAGGAGGCATGCTTTCTCTGCCCCCACGCTGAAGTCCTTTTTAAGCATGGATCTGATTTGCTTAGGATCTACCCCTCCAGACATCATTTGTCGAAAGACATCGTTGCCGTGGCCACCGATGCACTCCGCCACCAGGATTATCGCCCCGTCTTTCTTCACGATGCCTCTGTTCATTAGAACCGAATCCAGGGAACTGTACAGGGTATAGTCGCATGGCCTACCACCCGCCCCAATGATAACGATCTCGGATGCCTTGTCCAGCCCGAGTCTGTAGACTTCGTCTACATAATTTGCACCGTCAGCGACAGAACTCTCACAGTCGCCTGCAAATACTCGCGCTACATCGCCAACGGGACTGGTCACGACATTCAGCATAAAGTTAACACGGAGCGAAGAGACTAGAGAGTTCAATCTGTTCATTGCATCGCTGGCTTGAAAAGAAGTCTTTTCCACATATGATCTCACTGCTGCACGATAGAATTCAGTCCGCCCCACCTCCTCAAACACGCTAAGAAGAGCGGTCTTCCCTCCAGTATAGCCCCATACAGGATCAAGACCAATCTGCGAGACAAGTATTCTGAAACTGGCCTCAGCGAATTCCTTACTAACCTTGAGCTCCTTGTTCCCGAGATTCTCGTTTAGAGAAACGTATTCCCTATTCGAATCACTCAGGATCCGGACATCATTCCCGCTTTCGCCACTAGATTCCGTATTGAATTGGCCCCTTCCCTCCGATCCCCTCCACAGGACTGTGATATTCTCTGCTAGGTTGCGTAATTCGAGAATCAAATTGTCAATAAATCGTGAGGAAAGCTGGTTCGGCGGAAGATCCACAGCCACTACTACTTGATCATCTCGCCCAATTGTCTCAGCTAATGGCTTCATTCTCTGAGGATTTGAAAGGGCATTAGAGATCTCAGATCGCAAATCAACTACGGGTTCTAAGAGTCTTGGTTCAGCAAGTCCCATGAGGTTCTCAGAACGAATTCCAACACGAACCTCGGTATCACCGTACGGGATCCATATCTCCACAGTAGAGTCTCACCAGCACACAGGCTTAATGTAAAACATGGAGGCATCATCCGGGTTAAGGATCTTCCCCGACATTGATCATTCAAAAACCTTGCCGTTTATGCAGTATTTCTTCAGCTCCGGATCCTCATCTAGAACCAATAGGTATAAGGAACCTTGCTTAACAGGATTCATGTGAGGTGTGGGGCTTATATGGAGACAAGACGTGACGGGAATCAAACTAAACAAACAGAATTCTGCAGAATCCTCCTTAAGACAGGGGCGCTCAAGTTTGGAGTGTTCAAGCTTACCAGCGGAAAACTCAGTCCTTACTACATCGATCTGCGTTCCGTTCCAAGTTACCCCGAATCTTTTAGGAAAGTGATACAGATATATGAGAAGATGGCCCGAGAAACTATCGGGCTCAGTCAATTCGACAAGATATCCTGTGTTCCGACATCCGGTCTCCTATTCGCTTCGGTACTAGCCTTCCAGCTCTCAAAGCCAGTATTGTATGCCAGAAAAGAGAAAAAGACACATGGAAGAGAGAGAAGAATAGAGGGAGTAATGACTCCCGGCGACCGATTCCTCATTGTTGATGACCTGATAACAACTGGGAAGAGCGTGGTTGATGCTATTGAAGCGTTAAGAGGCGAAGGAGGAGTCGTTACCGATGCGCTAGTTCTAATAGATAGGCAAGAAGAAGGAGAAGAACGCCTTCAGAAGATCGGTGTTAGGCTACACACCTTTCTTAGGATTTCTGATATTGCAGATAAGTTATTCCAGCTAGGCGTCATAGAAGAAGGTAGGTACAACGAGATCCTGAAACAACGAACCAAGAGGGACTAACGCGGATTGAAATTCTTGACAATTGGTTTGGGACATTGTGGTGGAAAGATCGCGGACGACTTCAAGAGAGCAGCGATCGATAAGAAAGGTATGATCATGGATGTATGCGCAATCAATAGCGACGTGGCCGACTTGGCGACGCATCGTAACATCTCTGAAGAGAACAAACTGCTCATTGGCAGTGGGAAAGGAGCCGCCAAGAACTGGCAAGAAGGACATGAGGCCGCCCTTCAGAGCGAAACCAACATCAAAGCATTCGTCTCGAAACTGTTGAGTGTCGACACTGATATAGTCCTACTCACACTGGGAGAAGGAGGGGGAACAGGGTCAGGGGTTGCACCCATCATCGCTGAAACGGTAAGCAGTCTAGGAAGAACATGCATAGCCGTAGTCACCCTCCCCTTTGAGACGGAGTCTGTAAGGGCTAAGGTGAACGCAGCCATGGGGATAGACCTTCTCTACAGACACGAAGCAGTGAAGGCCGTAATCTGCATAGAGAACGATAAATTAACAGCACACTATCCAGACAAGCTCCTTACTGAAGCCTACGAGAAGGTAAATGAGATTGCGGTAAGAACCTTTCTGGATCTGATAGACCTCGCAAACCTACCCAGTAGAGCCGATAGAATAGATGAGTCAGAGCTCATATCAATATTCAAGTATCCGGGATTTGCGACCCTAGCCAACTTTCAGACAACAGCTAACATGGTTGAAGATATAGCAACCACACTACGTCGGAGTTGGAACACAAGCCTTTTCGCTGAAATTGATGCCGGATCCGCGTCAGGAGTCATCTTTGGTGTTCAAGGGCCAACACACCTTTTCACAACAATTCAGGTAGACGCCATCAGACGCACATTGCACGAGCTTCTGGCCGGAAAAGATGCCATGCTTGGGATCTATCCGTCGGAGCATTTGAGATGGATATCTTACATAGGAATCTTGACAGGAATGGACGTACCAGACAAAGTCAGATGTTTGTTAGAGAAAGCAAAGGCAGAGTACCAGCAGCATGAGCAAATATTGGAGGCAAAAGCAAAGTTGAAGAAAGAAGGTTTAGGGTTCAGTCTGACAGCTCAACCACGGACACAGCAGCATGCTCAATCCAGTTCGAGACAAGAGACTGGAAGTGGCAAGTTGGAGAGAATGGTTGACAGCTTGGGGGCTGGTCGATTAGATGTGAGCTCAAGCCTCCCCGAGGTTATTCAACTGATCATATCCCGTAGAGGAGAAAGATTTGCCCTGGAGGAACTCGTGAAGCTTCTTCAGAGCGAATCAGATATCGATGATGAACGATCGGCAGTAGCGGCCATTCTCGAGCTCCAAAATCGCGGATATCTAGTGGAGATAAAAAAGAACATCTATCAAGTTGTCTGATTGATCTTACGCACCTTTGCCGCGCTTCTGTTCAAGGGGCCTGAAGAGGAAAACATCAACCTCTTCATTTTCATCGACGCCTTCGACATCTTCAGGAATCACGACAAGGCCATTAGCCTTTGTCATGCTTGAAATAATTCCTGACCCTGTCGACCTGACTGGATCTGCAACCAGTTCGCCTCCTCTTCTTGAGACCGCTACGCGCACGTGGCTCCTTAACCCTGATGATGATGCTATTCTTCTGGTAGCCCTTGCGCGTACGCAGGGCCAAGGCTCATCGGTCGTCCGCAGCATTTTTGATAGGAGGGGCTTTCCAAAGACGTAAAACCCTATCATAGCGGCAACCGGATAACCTGAGAGATTGATTATAGGCTTACCGTGAAGTGAGGCTAAGGCGGTGGGCCTGCCAGGTCTCATTGCTATGCCGTGTACGACAACCCCTGGTTTGCCCAGCGAATCAATAGCTTTCACAGTGAGATCTGCTTGACCTTCTGAGGTCCCTCCGCTAATAATTAGCAGATCACATTTTTCAAGACCCTTCATTATGCGTGACTTTATCTGTTGAAGGTCATCTTCGACAGACCCAAGTCGCAAGGGCGTTCCTCCATGATGCGTGACCATGGCTGACAGTATTATGCTGTTCACATCGGTGACTTGCCCTCGCCGTTTCTCAGATCCTAGTGGTGCGAGCTCGCTCCCAGTAGCAAGAATTCCCACCAATGGTTTTCTATAGACTTGAATCAGTTGATACCCCATGGCGGCAAGCATTCCGAGATCCTGTGGTTGAAGCCGTGTGCCGTCCCTGAGGACCGTCTCATCCTTCTTCACGTCCTCGCCTTTCCAAGACACGTCCTCACCTGGGGCTACTGCTTTGCAGACTTCGATGCTACCGAGATCAGTCTTCTCTGTAAACTCGATCATGACAACAGCGTCAGCACCCTGAGGGATAGGTGAACCGGTGTAGACGTACAAAGCTTCTCCATCCTTCAGAATTGTGTCAAATACTGAACCTGAAGAACTTAGCCTGAGAAGAGCAGGATTACCTGGCGAAGCACTGAAAGTATCCTTTGCCAGAACAGCGTAGCCATCTACTGCCGATTGATCAGCTGAAGGGATATCAGCCGGTGCCACTATATCGGCTGCCAAGACACGCCCCAGGCAATCCTGAGTTGGCAGCGATTCTGTATCAAGCCTTTTCGAGTTGAGAGACTGATAGAATATCCTTGCGGCTTCCTCGATTCTTGTGACTCTTCGGACGGTGTTGGGTTTGGTCATAGAGAGAACTCCCCATGTCAGACTGTTGCCAGCTTGTGAGTGAAACCATAGGCATCTTGGGTATTGGACCCGTTCTTCGGCAACTGCCGAAAAGCAACCTAGGAGACCATGTCTAGAAGGCCCAACTCCTTTAGCTTTTCCCCAGTCGGAACACCATCTTGATCCCATCCCCTCAGATCATAGTACTTGTTGAGCATCTCATTCAGATCAACGACTTCCCCTCTACTTCCGCCTTCGCCAAGAGGTTCTTCGAGAAAACGCTTTGGGAGTGTGTCGTCACTTCTTGTGGCCCCACACTTCTTGTTGAACATTCGCTTCAGATTGTATGTTCGCTCTCCCACCCTGATCAAATCTTCCAGTTTCATTTCCCATCCTGTCACCATGTTCAGGATTGCGAGAGCGGATGCTGGCGGTATGGCAGCGAACTTGCACATTATCAAGGAATCTAAGACATCATGCCAGTTCTGGACCGCGATTACGGGAAAGGCCTTGTCGTCGGTTGTAAAGCGTTGATATCTCTTGTGGATTCCCAGATCTGGCATGCGTTCTCCTTGTTCAATGTGATAGACCAAACCTCTGAGGTGGCACGCCCCTCTGTGCGAGGTTGCGTATTGTAGACCCAGACCTTTGAAGGCTCTTGGATCATGCATCGGCATCTCAAGGCCTTTTATGTGGAGTGCGAAATCCTGTGCTCCCTTTCCGATCATCCGTGAGGCATCCCTCACACCTCTGGCTAATACTGATCCGAATCCTTCGTTTCTTCCAATTCTGTGGAGCAGTTCGATTATGGCTTTACCATCGCCCCACTTTGGTTCGATCCCACCAGTATTCTCTGCTGAGATGAGCCCTTTCTCGTAGCACTCCATGGCGAAAGCGATAACGCTTCCAGCGGTTATAGTATCCATCCCATACCTGTTGCAGAGCTCATTTCCCAAGGCTATCACGTTCAGGTCACTATTCATGCAGAGGCTTCCCAGAGATGCACAGGTTTCATACTCTGGCCCCGCACCCTCAGTTCTCGAGCTTGATGTGTCTTCTGCAACAACTCTGCCGCATGCTATGATACATCTGTAACAGGCCCATTGTCTCTTGAGAATGGACTTGGTCATCGCTTCGCCACATATCCTCTCGACGCCTTCAGGCCATGAACCTTTGGTGAAGTATTTGATGGGAACGTCGCCGTATTCATGCATCATAGTCATTATTCCATCGGTACCGTATGAGGCGTATATCTGTGCGGTCGGGTGGGATCTAATCGTAACATATATTCTTCTCAGGAAATCGTTAAAGATCTCATTCTTGGCGGCGGGAATCACCTGTGTCTTGGTTCCTCTTACCGCAATCGCCTTCAGGTTCTTGGAGCCCATGACCGTGCCGACTCCGCATCTTCCAGCTGCTCGTCCGAGGTCATTCATTATGGATGCGAAAAGCACTCCTCTTTCGCCAGCCTGGCCTATCGATGCAACCTTCACGCCTGAATCGCCCAACTCTTCTTGAAGGAGCTTCTCTGTTTCGTAGGTGTCTTTGCCCCATAGTCTGGAGGCGTCTCTGAGCTCAACGACCTCATCCACTACAGAGATGCAGACAGGGCGATCGGCTCTGCCCCTGATCACAATGCCGTCATATCCTGCGAACTTTAGCTCCGGCCCCCAGAATCCAGCTGCATGGGCTTCGGCCCACAAGCCTGTCAATGGGGACTTGGTGCAGACGCAATATCGCCCACATGATGGTGAAGCAGTTCCGGTCAGTGGCCCTGTCATGAATACAAGAAGGTTAGAGGGTGAGAGCGGGTGAACAATTGGGTCCAGCTCGTCGAAGAGTATCTTGGAAGCTAAGCCACTTCCCCCGATGTATTTCTTCAGGTCCTCCTCTCTCAGCATCTCAGTGGCGATTTTTGAATCGGTGAGATTTACGTTTAGAATCCGGCCGATGTATCCAAACATTATTTCATACCGTCATATCTTGTAGAGTTTCTTAATGAGTTCGATCTGGTCTGGAGGAATTTCCTGAGGAGATCCGAACTGGTTGGCAACAAAGGTCATTATTGACACCTCTTCCAGGATCTCGACAGTCGAAAGCGCCTCTATAAGATCAAAACCGACTGCGACTACCCCGTGATTCTGCAGGATGACTGCTCTTCTTCCGAGAATAGCTTCGCCCACTTGTTGACCTAGCTCCTCTGTTCCCGGGTACTTGAACGGCAGAATTGGAACGTCCGCCAGCATTGTTGCAGCCTCTAGGGTTATCGGTCTCAGTTTTACATTCCCTAACGCAAGACCTGTTGCGAAAGGACTGTGGGTGTGCAATATGGCATTAACATCAGTGCGCTTTTTGTAGATCGCAGTGTGGAAGTACCATTCCATCGATGGTTTGAATATGCCTTCCACGACTTTCCCTTCGAGATCGATCTTGACAAGGTCAGAGGGTTTCAGTTCGGGTTTGTAGAGGCCACTGGGAGTTATCCACGACGTCAATGAACCGATTGGACGTACACTAGCGTTTCCCCCCACGCCCGTTATGAGTCCTCTCTCATACAGGGATTTCAAACACTGAATCAGTTGCATCTTCAAGTCTTCGTCCTCTAATGTCATATTCATATGATTCACTTGTCGCGTGCTTGTCGCCCCAAATAGTGGCCATTCCTCTGTTATTTAGTTTCAGCCAAAACCCTCGGCAGCCCTTCCATAAGGTTAACAAATGAATGGAGATTACGGGAGACGTGAAGGCGACGAGAGATAGATTGAAATTCGTCTCCTTGATTTTAGTGGGCGACCTGAGTTGACCGGAAAACCATTAGCCGCAATCGTTTCGGCAGGCTTGTCAAGATTCGGAAAACTTGACGGTCTATCTGCGAGAGAGATATTCCAACAAGCAGGTAAGGAAGCATTCGATAGGTGCCCCAATCTTGATCCAAGAAAAGACATAAAGGCACTATTCGTCGGCCACATGATGGAGTCGACTGAACATCAAGGCCACACTGGTCCTATGGTGGCTGATTGGCTCGGATTGAACCCCATTCCAGCCTCTAGGACGGAGAATGCGTGTGCGTCATCGGGTGTAGCTCTTCGATGTGGCATTCAAGCAGTTGCGTCAGGGCTTGCAGACACGGTCATTGTTGGTGGCGTCGAGAAGCAAACTCATCTTCCAACCTCAGATACTACGGAGTATCTGGCGCTTTCCGCGGACAACTTCTTTGAGCAATGGCATGGCTTTACTTTTCCCGCTTTGTTTGCATTGATTGCAAGGGCTCACATGCACGAATACGGGACAAGGGAGGAACACCTTGCCATGATCGCGGTGAAAAATCATAGTAATGGATCAAAGAATCCTAAGGCCCATATTCGAAAAGAGATAACTGTCGAGCAAGCTATGACTTCAAGGATTGTTGCATCCCCACTGAAACTCTTTGACTGTTCCCTAATTTCTGACGGCGCTTCCTGCGTGATCCTAACTAGACCAGAATTGGCAAAGAAATTCGCAGATAATCCTGTTTACGTGTTGGGCAGTGGTCAGGCCAGTGATACTATCGGACTTTACGAGAGGGAGGATCTTACTTCACTGAAGGCTAGCATTTTGGCCTCTAGAGAGGCTTACAAGATGGCGGGCATTGAACCTAAAGATGTTGATGTTGCCGAGGTCCATGACTGTTTCACTATAGCTGAACTTGTCGCTTATGAGGATCTTGGGTTCTGTGCCAAAGGCGATGGGGGAAGACTGATAGAATCAGGTGAAACCAAGCTTACAGGCTCGATTCCGGTCAACACGAGCGGTGGGCTCAAATCTAAAGGTCACCCTGTCGGCGCTACGGGAGTAGCTCAGGCTTATGAGGTGTACTTGCAGCTGACTGGACAAGCCGATCACCGCCAAGTCAAAGACCCGGAAATAGGATTGACTCACAATGTAGGTGGACATGGATCAACATCGGTTGTACATGTGTACAAAACCAGCAAGTAGGGCTGAGAAATGGAAGAAATCATTTTTGAAAGAGACGAGAAAGGCGATATCTTACCAACTATACAGAACTTCTACAAATTCTGTGGTCAAGGGAGACTAATGGCTGTAAAATGCACCAAATGTAACAAACTCCTCGCACCGCCGCGAATGCTGTGCCCAAGCTGTTATTCTTCAGACCTTCGTTGGATTCAGCTCAGCGGAAGAGGACAACTTCGCACATACTCGATGATCAATATTGCGCCCAAGAGGTTCGCCTCACAGGTTCCATATACGGTAGGAATAGTGAAGTTACAAGAAGGAATATCGCTTCCAGGAAGAATTATGCTAGATAAGCCTGGAGACGCACAGATAGGAATGGATGTGATAGTCGATTTCGAGCCCGCTCAGATGGACGGCTGGCCACAATTGCCACGTTACTTCTTCAGGTCCGTGAACAAGACATCAGGCTGAGAAGGCGGCAGTCGACCAGCTGAGCTGCACTCGGCGCGCAGCAGTCACTTCGAAAGACTTCCAAGGTAGCGGCCGCACCTGTCACAGTATAATGAGTCTATCGGGATCTCATCTTGACAATGAACGCACCGGACCGCTTTTGGTGGCTCAGCAATGGGTATTGGAGCTCTAAGGACTGAAAACTCATTTTCAATCTTACGAACTCGCTCTGAGAACTGCTTTCGGGTAATCTCTCCAGAGGAATACATACTTGAAAGCTGTTCAAGTTCTATCCGTAGCCTTTGAAGAAAGCTCTCTGGAGAGCCACTGTGATCGTTTTTGGTGTCAGATATCTGCGAAGGGTCTGACATTACCGTGACTTCCTTTGATATATTGTTCTGATGACTTCTCCAGAAAAGGATCTCGCCAAACATAATGACTACGATGACCATCACGAAGGGTAGAACTATTGATACGATTTGCCAGTCCAGCTGCACTCCTATCTGGCTCAAGAACAATGTAGGTTCCTTTCTTTACCGAAGGGCTGGAACCTCCTCCTTGCACTCATCACAACATGTCCTTTTCGAACACTGGCTAACCTCTATAGTCTTTAGTTTCATCCTTTGGAAGCTATTTCTTGGTCTGGGTTTTGACTCTCTCGAGTTCAGCCAATATTTCCTTTCTGAGACGCTCAATCTCTGACTCTGCTTCTGAAATCTCTGTTGGTGAAGGGGTGGTCACGGGTGGCGTGCGCGCTGTAATCGTAGCTGGCCTTAGTTCTTCTTGAACCGGCTTCACGACTTCCCGAACGGGTCGTGCTTCCTCGCGGGGGGCGACTATTATTCCGAATTTTTCTGCCATGTCTAGGACTTTACCTCGCTCCTCCTCGAGTCTGCTTTCAGTTTTCTCTAGCCGCTGTACCAATTCCTTTTGAGATGACCTGAGAAGTTCCAGTTCTTTCTCGTATTTCGAAAGGTGTCTAATGCTTTGGGTAATACGCCGGTACTGTTCTGCCTTCTCGTTTATATCCGAGAGCCTCTGGGAGTACCTCTCGTAAAACTCTCCGTAGAGAGCTTCGTTAATCTCGTGACTTTCACGCATTTTCTTAAGTTCTTCGAGAGCAGATCTCAAACCAACTTGTTCTAACCTGAAATAGGAGGATTGTTTCTCCGCTGAACTAACTGCCATTTCAAAATCTTCTTTCTCCAACTTCACACACCAAACTGTCGCAAGAGATCAGCAGTCTAGGTATCTCTTCCATTCTGATGGATATATGCGTTTAGAATGCAAGTCCTGCAGCGTACGCGCTGACTTGATCTCAAGTTGCCGATACTAGAAGTATCGAATGCATGTAGCATACTCAAGATTATTAAATTGCTCCTTAGGCATATTTAGGCTGTCGAGTGTTGGTCACATGTCAAAGGTCGAGAGAATACCAACTGGCATCAGTGGTCTTGATGAGATGTTGGCTGGAGGTATCCCGAAGGGTCGGGTTGTCCTTGTAGTTGGCGGTCCTGGTACAGGCAAGACCATACTATGCGCGCAGTATCTAGTCAATGGAATTGTGAATCACGGGGAGCCTGGACTCTTCATCACATTGGACGAGAATAGAAATCACCTGATAAGAGAGATGACATCATTCGGCTGGGACATACCTGGCTTTGAGAAGGCAAACAAATGGGCTTTTATAGATGTATCACCGTCCCAAAATGTCGAAGGTGAAGCCAAGTCCAGCAAGCTTACAATAGGCAAGAAAGACTTCTCCATGGAGTGGGTAATAGCGAGAATAAAAGCCGAGGTCAAATCCTTGGGCGCCAAGAGACTGGCCGTTGATCCAATAACGTCTCTTGTCTTCCATTACCAAGATACGACGCAGCGACGGTCCGTCATACTGGATCTTGTAGATACCCTGTCCTCAACTGATGCCACTACTATCATGACTACGGAACTCAGAATAGCAGGCTTGGAGAGAAATGTTCAACTGGAAGAGTATTTGGCTCACGGCGTGATCGTACTACAGACACTGCAGGTGGGAAAGGCCATAACTCGGGTCATTCAGATAGAGAAGATGAGAGAAACCCCTATCGATACTCAGATCAGGCCATACAGAATAACCGAGAAAGGGATCGAGATTTATTCAAGAGAAAGCGTGTTCTAGCCTCCTTTCAGAGATCCCATTTCCCGAAACAGGTAAAGCGGGTCCCGCTCACGGCGGGATACGGTTTAATCTTCGATCTTAGCTAGTCCTTACTCTCTGACTTGGGTTCTGGGGTTACTTCAGTCTCAAGGGGGGCAGGCGGAGGGGTTGTGAGCATGGTCCAACCTATCCACATGCAGATCAACAGGGCGGCCAAGACGAACAGGAAGACGGGGATAGCCACAGCCCACCAGTTGAGCCACGCTGGCCACGCGGAGAGATACATGGAAACCCACGGGGCGAAAAAGCCAGCTATGTAGACTATTGCCACAATCAATGAGATGAAAAGGATCAATCCGCCATACGTCTGATCTTTGTTCATGTTATATCCCTTCACAATCCTCTGTCAATAAGCTGAGTGATCATATAAAACTTTCAATGTTGAAGCCAGCGGCAGGAAGGGCATGCCTAATTCCTCCTGTAGCCGGGCCTCTTACCAAGTAACCTAGGGATTGGCAGAGGAATTGATGGAAATCCCTGCGTCAGGTGCTTGATCTCTATGGTCAGAGCGTCAATTGTCATGCTCTTGGGCAGTCCCTCTCCTCTCACCCTGACTGGAAATGCCTTTGCTCCGGATTCTCTTTGACCAATGACCACGACATATGGCACCCAGCTGACTTCTGCTTCTCTGATCTTTTTCTGGAGGGTTTCTTCTCGATCGTCGATGTCTACTCTGATGCCATTCTTTTCAAGCTCATCCGCGATCCTGTTAGCGTCTCCAAGCTGGTTGGATGTTACAGGAACTATTCTGATCTGAACTGGTGAGAGCCATGCTGGGAAACTCGGCTTCTCTCCTTTACCTTCAGCTTTTGCGGCAGAATCCAGAACAGTAAAGAGATATCGCTCAATTGTTCCGATCAATGCGGTATGGATTATTGCTGGAAATTTCCTTTGCCCTTCGGAGTCTGTGTACGTTATGCCAAAGCGTTTGGCGTTACCGACGTCTATTTGGAAAGTCGCGATCTCACGCGGCCTATTCAAGTCATCTATTATAGTGTACTCCACGTTGAGAACCCAATAGAAGATATCTTCGGGTACGAAGTTCAAGAGTATAGGTTTCTGCTCAACCTTCACAAGATCCATAAAGAACTCTCTGTTTTGTTCAAAGAACTCCTTTGTGGTATTGTATATCGAGACATACTCTCTACCGAGTCTTCGTATTTCACTGTAGATCTTTTCATGAACCTTTCTCGACGCCTCTTCCGCCTCACTCACATCTCTGCAATAGATGTGAAGGTCGGGCATGTGTAGCTTTCTTACTCTGAAGCACAGCAGGAGTTCTCCACTCTGCTCTAGTCTGTAGCTGTCTGCTAGCTCAAATGTGCCGAAGGGCAGTTGCTTATAGCTCAAGGACCAGTCTTTGACCATTGCAAACTGCTGATGGCAGGCGGCATATCTTAGTACAAATTGTTTCTCGTCCAAATCTATTTCGTAGAGTCTGTCTCCGAAGAGTTTGGCATGCTCTCTGACAGGCTTGATTGAGAGGTTGAACATGTTTGTGCCCCTCACGCGAACCACTGGAATGCCTATTGAGTCAGCCTGCAGCCAAGCATACTCACTGATAAGATCGAAAAGTAAGGTACCTTCAGGGCCATACCTCATGTGACCAACGTCCGAGTAAGGCTCCCATTCAATCCCAAATTTTCTGCAATACTCAAGATATCTTGGCGTCCCTCCGGGAAGCTCTTTCCTCAAAGCCTCCTTCAGAACAAGGGACTTGAACTCTGAATCTGGGCGCGAGAGGTATTCTTCAGGCTCGGTAAGCTTGCCATCGGTCTCGAGTATCATGTATTTTGTCGGAATAACCTGAGATTTCTCTTTGGCCTTCTCGATTGTGATACTTCTTGATAGCTCTGCCAATGGATGGCCTTTGCATTCCAGCTTGAAACTCTTGTAATATCCGAATGGGCTACGTTTGACATCATAACCTTCTCCTGATAGGAGTTCAGCGATCCTTCTTAGGAGGGGAATCGCTACAGATGGTGGACCTAGGTCACTTGAGAGGTGTGCATAGGGATAGACGAGTATACTGGGAGTTTTTACGGTGGAGGCAACCTGAGAGATCTCCTCGGCGACTTTCAGGGCTATAGCTTCTGTGTCGCGTTCGTCATTCTTCTCTACGGTGCAGAATGCAACGAGAACATCGTTGAAACTGCCCCTTCTATCTTTCTCCCCTATTGACTCTGCTTCCTCTACCGCCTTCTCTCTGACTTCAAACTCGAAGTGGGTCGAGTGAAGGAATAGAATTCTCAGATCAAATAGCCCCCGGCGAATTCAACTACCCATTCTCCATCTTTCCAAAAGTCTGGCCTTTCTTGATTTCTTCTTGAGTTCTTTGTAGTGATCTTTGCAGAGGTAGGCTCGTTTTGAGTTTCCAACTTTAAGGCCTGCCTTTGAGGCTTTTTCTACAGCGAGAGATCTCACTGCAGTGTTGCTGCAACCAGTGACGTTGCATTTTATGCCCTTTTCTACTTTGCCCATTCTCCGCTGCCACGTCCTTTGATAGACATACACCACGATTTATGGTTTCAGAATTGGCTAAACTAACGACCCCTAGCTCATGATTGAGCCTGAATCGATTGTTTTATGTGAAGCCCTTAAATCTCGGGTCCAGGCATTCTGACGAACTGTGGTCCTTTTTGATCTCAGCCTTGAGACATAAATTCGTTAGAGTTCTTGATCGGTCAGCGCTTTGCTTTCACACGATTGGTTTAACGCCCAATTCGTCGACGCTGCTCGGTTTCGCCTTTGCGGCCTTGGCGGGGGTCATTCTTTCGCTTAGAGTCTCTGATGAGATGACATATGTGGTCGCACCTTGTCTGATACTCGTCTCCGGCTTCTTCGATGCCATAGATGGTTCTTTGGCAAGGCTTTATGCATCCGTCACTAAGTTTGGAGGGGTTCTGGATTCAACCTTTGATAGATTCGGCGAGATTGTTGTCTTGTCGAGCATGGTTATTGTTGGCCTGTCGGATGCATTTTGGGGTTTGGCTGCCATCGCGGGTTCAACGATGGTAAGCTATGTCAGGGCTAGGGTCGAGGTTGAAGGGGTCAAAATGTCGGGCGTTGGAATTGCGGAGAGGCCTGAGAGAATGCTTATTCTGGTGGCCGGATTGTTCCTTAGAAGTACCGAGTATGGGGTCATACTAGTAGCGATATTTTCAGGCATAACCGTTGCTCAGAGAATTCTTTATGCGTATAGGCATCTTGGCTGAGCAACCGAAAAGGCGTTCTAATCAATTCGTGCGGCGGCGCTCGTTTCGAGCTCTGACTTTAGAGAGACCAAAATGGACAGCGCACGAGACGCAGTAGTTCTTGAATGTTGAAGGTCTCGCAAGGTACGATCCACTCGCTCTCAGTTCCCTAGCCAGTGCTGGGTCTACTAGCGAGAATCTGCTAGTTACACGTTTCACTTTGTCTCTGGGTACGAGCATTCCGCAGTTGGTGCACTGGACAAGTTCACTTCGGCCTCTTCCGCCCCCGCTTCTACCACCAGATTT
>Ga0315294_10000303_pt1 | contig 52794 bp, 45 predicted proteins | sample YL17G13_40_MG_FD_203626 | JGI IMG/M metagenome (GOLD analysis project Ga0315294, IMG submission 203626) | Sediment microbial communities from Yellowstone Lake, YNP, Wyoming, USA - YL17G13_40 | ecosystem: Environmental > Aquatic > Freshwater > Lake > Sediment | place: USA: Wyoming | collected... | reverse complement strand
GGAATCGAGCACCCGGCAGCAACGAACGAAGTGCGCGCCAAGGGGATGACGCTCTCTCATTATCCCGATACTGAGGTAGTCCCCGGCGGAACCTGGACGAGTAAACGCGCTGTGCTGGGTGCCGCCAGCGAGCCCGGCGAATCTGTTGAGGATGCCTTCCGCCGATATCTCGTCGATGTTACCGGACGGCCTCCGAGCTTTGAGCCCATCTACAACGACTGGGGCGCTCACGATGAGCTCGGCACGCTGGTCAAACCCCAGCTCACCGAGCAACTCACCAACGAGCTTCTCGACGTGCTTCAGGTGATGAAGACGAATTACGGGACCCAGTTCGATTACTACGTCCTGGACGCTTTCTGGTATGACCCGCAGGGGGCGTATGTAAGATTCAAGTCTCCAAACTGGCCGCGCGGCTATGAACCTGCTCTGGAACGCATGCGGGCGCTGGGGATGAAGCCCGGCCTGTGGTTCGACCTGGGCGGCGGAACGCTCGACCTGAAGAACACGCCCGGCTGGCAAGGCCCGGAGAGGCCTTGCCTCTCCGACCCGGAGTTTGCGCGCTTGCTCGAACACGCCATCGAGGTCCACGTCCGCGATCATTCGCTCTCCCTTCTCAAATTCGATTTCGCCAACCTCTTTTGCCAGCACGAGGCCGGCAAGAGTCCTTCTCTCGCCGTCCTGGAGAAGAACGCCGATAGCCTGCGGGAAGTCTGCGACCAAGCCCGCCGCGCCAATCCGGCGATGGTCATCCTGGCCTTCAACACCTTCAGCCTGGTGGAAATGATGGAGAGCACCAAGCGCTACGCCGAGGCCTATGCCGTCTCGCCGTGGTGGCTGCTCTGGTTTGACGCGCTCTACTCGGGCGACCCGCGGCCGTCGGAATTGCCCGCGGTGACCTCGCTGCGAGATTCGTCCAACTGGTACCAGGACCATGTGTTCCGTGGCTTTGCCAGATCGCTGCTGCCGCTCTTCATGATCGACGACTGCGGGACCATCATCGGCAAGACCTCCACCATCTACTACCTCGGCGCCGAAGGTTTCACCGACTCTTGGATTCTGAACATCATGCGCGGCGCCCACTCGCCGATCCTTTATGGCGACCTGCGGCTTCTCTCCGAGAATGACAAGAGACTCCTGGCAGCCTCGCTCCGGTTTCTGCGCGCATACGGGAAGGTTCTCGCCCACACGCAACCGATCCTGGGCATCCCAGGGAAGGGCGAGGTTTACGGTTATCTTGCCCAGGACGATGACCTGGCCTTTGTGACCCTGGTCAATCCCAACCTGTATCCGCAGTCGTTCGCGGTTCGCATAGGCAGCCCGCCTCTCGCGCGCGGGTTCCGCAAACTGGTCTTCTCGAATGACGGCCAGGCCAGGGAAGAGGTCCGGCCGGTGAACGGTGTTCTTAGCGGTAAGCTGATTCCCGGAGAGATTCGCATCTACGCACTGGGGACGCGGGAAAAGGTCTCGCCCCTTTCTCTCCCGCCCGCGCCTACGCGGGAGTATCGCGAGGTAACTCCGATCGCCGACCCCTTCGCCGGAAGAAAGGAAGCGCAGTTGAAGATTGCGCCGCAGCAAGCAGGGAAGACGCTGGCGGTGATCATCCAATACCAGAAGGGTGGGGAGCCGGATCGCTCCTACGACCGGCCGCAGGAAGTCATGAACGTCACGGGCGAGACTGCCACTGGGCCCATCCGATTTTCATCCATTCCCCGAGAGGGCACCGACATCTGGTCGAAGTGCTCCTGGGCAGTCTTCAAGCATAAGGTCACGCCCGCTGAGATCAACCAGACGCTCCACTTGAGGCTGGTCGGCGACCCGCCGGCGGGAACCACGTGGACGGTGCAAGCCCTGTGGCTGAAGTAGGCCGGCCGTGCCAAGGCTTCTGGCAAGGACTTGTCCCGAGAGGTTCGGCAACGATGAGGAATCTGGCGCCGCTCGCCTGTATAATCGCTCGCGTGCCGCAAGGGGTAACAGGGGATGTTTCAGGGCGGCTCGTTTAGCGAGTTCGACACAGGACAGCGAGGGGAGACATTACGATGGCCCAGCGCATGGTGAAATGTGTGTTGTTGAAGAAGGAGCTTCCTGGTCTTGAGGAGCCGCCCTGGCCGGGCGAACTGGGAAAGCGGATTTACGAGAACGTTTCCCAAGAGGCTTGGAATCTCTGGGTCGACCGCCTGCGGATACTCATCAACGAGTACCGCTTAAGCCCCGCCCGCAAGGAACACCAGGAAATCATCGCGCAACAGATGGAACAGTTCTTTTTCGGTGGAGAAACAGCCCTCCCTCCCGGCTACGTCCCGGAAAAGAAATAGTGTAGCCACGGCAAGCGCCCTTCTTGCCGTGGGTTCTTTCGTGGGAGGGCATCAACAGCCCCCGGCACGGAGAGCCGTGGCGTGGCTACCTGCTCACTCGCCCCTGACGGGGCTGGCCGCGCCTCCCTTGCGGCAGGCTACTTACAGTTCTCGCGGGTGATGGGGCCGCCCGGCGTGCTCAGGGTGTAGGCATACACGCAATTGCCGCCCAGTTCGGAATAGACGTATATCTTCTTCTGGTTCGGGTAATAGACCGTCAATTGGCTACCCCAAACATATGCCACCGGGGGAGGGCCGGCATCAGCCTGCTCAGCGCGGCCGCGGCTTGAGGAAGATCCGGCGAGAATGGCGAGAAGCAAGCCGAGGGCAAGTAGGATAACGGGTCGAGAGTTCTTCATATTTCCTCCTGTTTCCATAGTCTCAGCGCGCCTTATTCTATGACTCTCTGGCACGGGATGCATGCGGGTTGATTTTTGCGCAGGCACTTCGTAACATGGCGCTTCGCATCAGAGGGAGGTCACCAGTGCGAATCTGTCTGAGGTTGCTCGCGGTGGGAGTGGTCGTGCTGGCCGGCGCTCTCGCGCTTGCCGGTGCAGAAAAGCCCGACGGCGCGGCGCTTTACCGGAAGCGCTGTGCTACTTGCCACGGCCTGGACGGCAAGGGTTTGTCGGAAAAGAAGACGCCGGATTTCACCGATCCGAAGTGGCAGGCCTCCTTTAAGGCCGCGGACTATGTAGTGAAGCTCAAGGAGCGTCGGGACCGCGCCAACCCGCCGGCCTCCGTGGCGGGACTGAAGGATGAGGAAATCCAGGCAATCGTGGCGTACATTCGCACCCTGAGCAGTAAGAAGAAATAGATGCCCGATATCTTCCGAGTTGTTTTCTATGCTGCATCGCCGGCTGCCAATCCAAAACGAGGAGAGAGCCATGGATAAAGTCCGAGTGGGAATCATCGGTGGAGGCTTTGTCTCGGAGATCCACGCCGAAGCCTTCCAGGAAGTGCCGGAGGCGGAGCTGGTGGCCGTCTGCAATGTGGACAAGTCCGCCTTGGAGCAATTCGCGCGCAAGTGGAAGATCCCGACCACCGCCACCGACTACCGGAAGATTCTCGACCGGAAGGATGTGGAGGTGATCGTGCTGGGCATCCCCAACTACCTGCACCGCGAAGTGACGGTGGCCGCGGCGAAGGCGGGGAAGCACATCATCACGGAAAAGCCGTTGTGCCACACGCTGGAGGACGCCGACGCGATGGTCCAGGCGTGCAAGAAGCACAAGGTGAAGCTGATGTACGCGGAGACCATCTGCTTCTCGCCGAAGTATGTCCGGGCGAAGAAGTTGGTGGAGGAAGGCGCCATCGGGAAGCTCTACATGATCAAGCAGGGCGAGAAGCACAGCGGCCCGCACTCCGACTGGTTCTACGACGTCAAGCTTTCGGGCGGCGGTGCCATCATGGACATGGGCTGCCATGGCATCGAGTGGGCACGCTGGATGTTTGGGAAGGCGAAGCCCAAGAGCGTCTTCGCCCACTGCCAGCGCGTCCTCCACACTAACCGCACCAAAGGCGAAGATAATTCCGTCATCATCCTGGAATTCGAAGGGGGCGGCATCGCCGTAATCGAGGATTGCTGGGCCCGCCACGGCGGCATGGACGACCGCATCGAGCTCTACGGCACCGACGGAGTCATTTACTGCGACCTGCTCCACGGCAGCTCGATGGAAACCTACAGCCTGAAGGGTTACGGCTACGCCGTCGAAAAGGCCGGCGAAACCAAGGGCTGGACGTTCACCGTCTTTGAAGAGGCCCACCTCTACGGCTTCCCGCACGAGATGCGCCACTTCATCCAGTGCATTCTGAACGACCAGACGCCGCAGGAAACCGGCGAAGACGGTCGGGCCACGCTCGAGATCATTTACGCGGCCTACGAGTCGGCGGGCAGCGGGAAGAAGATCACCTGGCCCTACAAGACAAAGAACCCGGGCGACATCCCGGTGAACCTCTGGCTGAAAGCCTGAGCCGTCGATGGATCCCATCGTTGAACTTCGCGGCGTGAGCAAGCGCTACGGCGCGCAGGTGGCGCTGGAAGAGTTCTCGCTCGAGGTGCGGCGCGGCGAGTTCCTGACGCTGCTGGGTCCCAGCGGCAGCGGCAAGACAACCATCCTTCGCCTGGTGGCGGGCTTTGAGCAGCCGCACGCGGGGCAGGTTTTAATTGACGGGCGAGATGCCGCGGACCTTCCCCCTTACCGCCGCAACGTCAACACGGTTTTCCAGCATTACGCGCTCTTTCCGCACCTCGACGTCTTTGGCAACGTGGCCTTCGGGTTGGAACAGAAGAAGCTGCCCAAGGCAGAAATCCAGCGGCGCGTGAGGGCGATGCTGGAGCTGGTGGAGCTGCCGGGCAAAGAGGATCGCTTGCCCTCACAACTGAGTGGCGGCGAAAAGCAGCGGGTGGCGCTGGCGCGAGCCCTGGTGCTGGAGCCCGCGGTGCTGCTGCTCGATGAGCCGCTCGCCGCGCTCGACGAGAAGCTGCGCAAGCAGATGCAGGTGGAGTTGAAACGCCTGCGCGAACGCTTGGGGATTACCTTCCTCTTCGTCACCCACGATCAGCAGGAAGCCTTGGTCATGTCGGACCGCGTCGCCGTCATTAACCGCGGGCGCCTCGAACAAGTGGGAAGCGGCGAGGAGATCTACGAGAGCCCGCGCACCCGCTTTGTGGCTGAATTCATGGGTATCGAGAACTTCTTCGAGGTCACGGCGGCGGGAAAGTCTGGCGAGTGGATTCGCTTTGAAGGGCCGGCAGGCGTCGCGCTCTGGGCGAAGGATGCTGGTGGCGTGGCCGAAGGGTCACCGGCCACGCTTGCGGTGCGCCCCGAGGCCGTGCGTTTGTCGCTCGCGCGCCCCGATCCGGCGCCGCGGAACCTCCTGGCCGGTGAAGTGATCGAGGTCATCTACGAAGGGGGCAGCCGGCGCTGGGCAGTGCAGGTGGCGAGCGGGCAACGCTTGGTCGTGCGCGAGTCCAATTCGGGGAATGACTGGCCGGCGGAGAGAAACCTGCGGGGAGCCAAAGTCTACCTTTCCTGGGAACCGGAAAGGACTCTGGTCTATGCCGGGTCGCGGGCGAGAGCCGGCGAGCGAGGCGATGTAGCTTGCGGGACTCCGGGGGCGATAGGCACTAGCTCCGCATAGCGCGCCGGCGTATGATGAGTGAAACGGGAGCTCGGCAATTCACTCAGAACCAGGCCTAAGCATTGGGGTGATTCATGGGAGACAGAAAATACCGGCAACGGGGCTACCAGGACTCGGGCCGTGAAGAGCGGAAAGAGCGGCCGGCTAAGCGGCCGGAGACGTTCGGCCCGCGTACTCCGGCCATGCCCGGCAAGCGCGAGGTCGTGCGCTGCGCTTCTTGCGCCACCCTCCTTCCGCCTGGCCTGGATTTGACGGGCCAGTGCCTGCGGTGCGGCTTTGAGCTGCGGAGCTGCAAGCAGTGTGTTTACTTCGACACCTCGGCGCGCTTCGAGTGCACGCAGCCGATCAAAGAGCGCATCAGGAGGAAGGACGCCAGGAACGAATGTCCCTTCTATGCCATCCGCACCACGGTGGAACGGGAGACCTCCACCTCCAAACCCCTCGATGCCCGGAGTGCTTTCGAGAGCCTCTTCAAGAAGTAGCAAATCCGTGATAGGCCGTTCTTCCCGAGAAGAAAAGTAGGGACAGTGGGTGCGGGACAAAGTGTCGTTGGTGAGTTTCCTCGCAGTGATTCTGCTGTTCCCATTCAACCTCGAATGGCAACCGTTCGCCGCCTCATACTCCCCTTTCGAGGCTGCATCCTTGCTCCTCGCCTTTCAGCCTGGCTAAGATGCTTCGCGTCGGGCAGCGGCTTTCCATTTTGGGTCTAGACGATTTGTTTTCGCCGCGCTTGATTCCATTTGAGGCCACGAAGCGGACGCGCGCCTCATCTTCATCTTAGTACCGCCATCATCGGGGGGAACCGTGGGGACGCTGACTGTTGTTGAAAGGTCGAAAACTCGCCGGGAATCTGAATTCAAAATCCTGCAACCCAAGACCACTTTTGCGGGCTCGCCGATCAAGCCCCTAGTCAAGGGTTTGCCGAAGACGACCGAGTCGCTCTGTCCGGAATGCCTCCAGGTGATCAGCGCGCGCCTGTTTGAAGAAAACGGCGCGGTGTACATGGAGAAGACCTGTGCGGCGCACGGCTACTTCCGCGACCTGATCTACTCCGACGTGAAGCTCTATCTGAAGATGGAGCAGTTCGAGTTCGGCGACAACCGGGGCCTGGAGAACCCGCAGTTCCCGAATGCCACCAAGTGCCCCGACGATTGCGGGATGTGCTCGCTGCACACCTCCCACACGGTTCTTTCCAATGTGGACCTGACGAACCGCTGCAACCTCACCTGCCCGGTGTGCTTTGCCAATGCCAACGTGCAGGGCTACCTCTACGAACCGTCGTTCGAGCAGGTGCGCGGCATGCTGAAGACCCTGCGCGACCAGCGTCCGGTGCCGAACCGCGTGGTGCAATTCTCCGGCGGTGAGCCCACGCTCTATCCACGCTTCCACGACATCATGCGCCTGGCCACCGAGATGGGTTTCACCCACATCCAATGCGCCACGAACGGCATCCTGTTCGCCGACCTCGAGTTCGCCCAGAAGGCCAAGGAAGCCGGCCTGCACACGCTCTATTTCCAGTTCGACGGCGTCACGGACGACGTTTACCTGCGCACGCGCGGCCAGAAGCTGCTGGAGACGAAGCTCACGGTGATTGAGAACTGCCGCAAGGCGGGCCTGAAGATTATCTTCGTCCCCACCATCGTCAAGGGCGTGAACGATCACGAGATCGGCGCCATGATTCGCCTGGCCATCGACAATGTGGATTGCGTCAGTGGCTTCAGCTTCCAGCCCGTCTGCTTCACCGGCCGCATCAACCGCCACGAACTCTTGAGTAAGCGCTTCACGCAGTCCGACCTGGCGCATGCCGTCGCCGACCAGACCGGCCTCACCGACAAGTACGACGACTGGTTCCCGCTCTCCTGCACTTCGCCGTTCTCGAAGCTGCTCACCGGGCTCCAAAACTACAATCGGCCGAACCTCACCTCGCATCCGCACTGCGCCATCGGGACTTATCTCTACGTGGATCCCGTGTCGAAGAAGGCGGTGCCCATCACCAAATTCTTCGATATGCCGGGCATGCTGCGGGATATCGACATGCTGGCGCGCGACGCGGCGGGCGCTAAGATCAAACTCTTCACCAAGATCAACGCCTGGCAGAAGCTCCGCAAGCGCTTCAAGCCGGAATTCGCGCCGCCCGGCTTGACCTTCGAGCGCTTCCTCCAGACCCTTCAGGGTATGACCGACCATAGCTACGGCCGCGGTAAGGGCGACGGCTCGTTCACCTATAAGACGCTGCTCGTCGCCGGCATGCACTTCATGGACGCCTACAATTACGACATCGAACGCGTCAAACGCTGCGTCATCCACTACCCGACGCCCGGCGGCATGGTCTATCCCTTCTGCACCTACAACTCCGGCCCCTGCTTCCGCGACAAGACGGAGCGTGAATTCTCCACCCCCCTCGACCTCAAGGCTGCCAACAAGCAAAACGGGAGCGGCCTCGTGAACGTCACGTAGCGCTGGCCTTTACCCGAAACACACTTGGCCGGCCCCACACCTGCGATTCTTGTTCGCCGCCTTCTTCCAAGATGTTGTGTTTGTTCTTTCCGGCTTCGGACGGGCATACGTGAATAGAAATCCGTCGGGAAGCAGTTGAGTTTATGCCGCTCAGGGTATTAGAATTGACTCAGGATCTTGAAAGACAGATTGCGAACGTTTCAATGCGTATGGGTGGGCGCTTTTGAAAACGTATTGACAGACAGAGTTCCTGGTCGGTTAGGATGCCTGTTTTGCGGGCCGGGGTCGACCCTCACACGGGTCAAAGTAGTCAATTGTTCGGCGCGACCCCCGAAACATGGTCCAGGGTTTTCAGGAACACATCGGTCGACAAGGGCTGACGAAGTGGTGAAACGACTCGGAAAGCGATTGATCTCGGAAGCCCTGTCTGATTTCGGGCGTCAAAGACCGCTCTATGAAGAGTACGGGCTCAAGCTAACCGCACTCTTTCGGGAGCTACTAGCCCAAAACGGAATCGGATTTCAGACAATCGAGCAACGAGCTAAGACCGTCGAGAGTCTCCGGGAAAAGCTCGGGAGGCCGGGTAAAGCGTACCGCAGCGGTCTAGATGACATTACGGACCTCTGTGGCCTTCGAATCATCACTTACACGCTTGCCGAGGTTAGTCGTGTGTGCGAGCTTATCCAGCATGAGTTCACGGTTGTCCCGGGGCACTCGGTCGACAGAGGGGCACTCCTGGGTCCCTCTGAGTTCGGTTATCGATCACGGTATTTCGTAGTGCAAGTGGCAAGCTCACGCTCTAACTTGGCCGAATGGAAACGGTTTGCTAAGCTGCGCGCCGAAGTGCAGGTGCGGACCGTTCTGGAACATGCGTGGGCGGCCATCGACCACTCCCTTCGATACAAGCGGGCCGCAGATGTACCGCGAGAGCAAATGCGCTCTCTCTTTCGGCTCTCTGCGCTTCTGGAGTTGGCGGATGAGAGCTTCGACAGGCTCAAGCAACAGCAGGCGGCCCTCAAGGGTGAGGCCCAGCAGAGGCTTGCAGACCGGAGCGATACGACTTTGGAGCTTAATAGCGTCAGCTATTCGGTCTATGCCCAGTCGGCACCGGTCCTCCGGGAGCTTATGGACGTTGCCTTGGCCGCCGGATTGAAGGACAGCGCCGTGGAATACGGTAGGGAGTATGGCGAACTTGATTCAGGGACGCAGTCTGCCCTCATCACTGTGGCTAGCACTCAGGGTATTCGAACAATTCACGACTTGGATCTCGTGCTGCGCCAGGAAAAGGAGCTAGCGGCTCCTTACTTCGGACAACTAGTGAAAGAAGCACCAGGCCACTGGTCTGTGTCTCCCGATTTCGTGGCTTTGTTTTGCCTCTTGAGGCGAGATCCAAACATCTCAAAAGCGCAACTCGTAGGACTCGGATGGCACGGAGAAGTCGCTGATCGAGTAATTCGAGTCGGCGCCGCTCATCGCACAAAAGTTGTTGACGGTCAGTAGGTCGGGACGGGCAACGCAAGGTTCGATCTCCAAATCTCGCGGTTTTGGGGTTTGTTTGAAGAGCACGGAAAGGCCGCAATCCCGTGGAGCGGGATTGCGCTACCAACCCGCGTTCTGAGATTCAAGATTGCAGATTCGCCCCGCCCCGTTGCATGTAAGTTGGTGCTGTCGTAACATTGGCTCAGATTAGGAAGGGGAGACCAGAAGAGGGGCTGACGAATGGGGACGACCAACATCAAGGCAGAGGCCCAGAAGCTCATCGAGAAACTGCCGGACGACTCAACCTGGGATGACTTGATGCGCGAAATCTACGTGCGGCAGGCCATCGAGTCGGGCTTGGCGGATAGCCAAGCGGGCCGCACCACGGATGTCGAAGAAGTCCGCGCGAAGTTCGGGCTGCCGAAGTGAAAGTCCACTGGACTGACACGGCCATCGAGCACCTTCAAGCCATTCACGACTACATCGCCAAAGACTCGCCACAATACGCACTGCGGATCGTTGATCGGCTGACTCGGCGGTCCCAGCAGATTGCTGAGTTCCCGCTCTCCGGGCGTGTGGTCCCAGAGTTTGAAGTTCCGCAGATTCGAGAAGTCCTGGAAGGCCCTTACCGCATCATCTACTACATCAAGCCTGACCAGGTAGATGTGCTGGCCGTCGTGCACGCGGCACAACAAATCCCTCCGGGTGACTAGCGCGTGCACGCCTGCCTTCGGCATCTCAGATGTTAGATGGCAGATGAGATCGTTGCAAATCACAAATCCAAAATCCCAAATCCAAAATCAAAAATCGGGTGCCGGGCTGTGGCATAATCGGGGCGCTTGAGGCGGGACTTCTAGAACCACGTGAAAAGGGAGGGAAAGACTATGACTTCACGGCGCGCATTTCTAGGCACAATGGGGGCGGCGATAGTGGGCGCGAAATTCGCGCGAGCCGGGGCGGCGGCACCCAACTGGGCAGCGGGGGCGCCGGCGCCGGAGGCGGCAGCCGCGGGCAAAGCGAAGGTGCCTGCCGGCCCCTTGATCTGCGTTTGGGAGCACGATGCCAAGGTGGACATCGCGCCCATCGTGCGCGAGCTCGGCCTCAACACCTTGTGGGCGCATGACGGACCTTACAACGGCAAGATGGAGTGGAAAGATACGATGATGTTTCGGGCGCTCGAAATTCCCGGCCTCAAGTACGTTCTGGGGAAGATCGACCGGAAGCAGTGGGGCTGGTCGTACGAGGCATGCCTGAAACACGCGGAATGGATTGCCAAGCTTTCCCTGGAACATAAGGAGATCATCGGTCTTTATTTGAACGACTACTGGGGCGAGATTCAAGAGGGCGGGAAGACCCGGCAACAGTGGGACGAGATTACCGCGCGGGCGCGAGCGATCAATCCCGCGCTGCCCATCTGGGCGCCGCTTTATCCCGAAAACGGCGATTTGGACAAGCCGTGGGATTTCGACCACGACGCCATCATGTTCAACATCTGGGATGACCGCGAGGTGCGGAAGGTGGAGGAATACCTTACAAGAGCCGAGCAGAAACATCCCGGCACGCCCATCGTCACGGGACTGTACTTGAACAGCGGACGCGCGAAAGAGGAGTCGTGGCTGAGCGAAAGTGATTTCAAGTACATCCTGGGGGTGTATGTGAAACATCTCAACGCGGGCAAGACCACCGGGATTCGCTTTTTCCGCGCCGGGCAGTTCGTCGCACGCCCGCAGTATGTGCAGTGGGCGAAAGAGGTCCTGGCGGGATTGAAAAAGCCCGCGGCCGCGGCGCGGAAGTGAATGTTGGCGCCGGGGCTGCACTATGCTCCGCGGGTGGTCTCCGCGTGATTGGGAGTGAGCTCATGTCCGGTCAGCAATCCATCGTTCCTGTCGAGCGCATCGAGCGTGCGATCCTGCTGATTTGCGGTCAGAAGGTAATGCTCAGCACCCATCTGGCAGAGCTCTACGGAGTTGAAGCCCGTGTTTTAGTCCAGGCCGTCAAACGCAATGTCGAGCGATTCCCTGACGATTTCATGTTCCAGCTGACCAGGGCCGAATTCGCAGACTTGAAATCACAAATTGTGATTTCAAGTTGGGGAGGAATTCGTCGTGCCCCTCCCTACGCTTTCACTGAGCAGGGTGTCGCCATGCTGTCGAGCGTGCTTAGGAGCCGCAGGGCAGTCCAAGTTAACATCGAAATCATGCGGGCTTATGTCCGGCTGCGACGCATGCTGGCGTCGCATGCCCAACTGGCGGGCAAGCTGGCCGCGATGGAGAAGAAATACGACGCCCAGTTCAAGGTCGTCTTCGAGGCACTGCGGCAGCTCATGGTGCCACCTGAGCCCAAGCGCCGGAGAATCGGGTTCCAGAGCGAGCCAGCAACGTAGCACGGGTGGGCTGACTCGGCCCGCGGGACTTCTGCGGAGGAGTAGGATTCATGTCCGACATCTACGCCAGTGTTGATCTGGGCGGCACGAACATCGCCGGTATATTTGCCGGCGGGGATGGCCGCGTCGTGTGCGAGAAGAAGGTCCCGACCCAGTCGCACGAGGGGCCGGAAGCGGTGCTGAATCGCGTCGCCCAGTTGGTGAACGGACTCGCCAGGGAGTCTGGCGCCCGGCCTGTGGCGCTGGGCATGGGTGTGCCGGGGCTGGCCGACCTGCAGAGGGGTGTGACCAAGTTCCTGCCGAACCTGCCCACGCAATGGCGCGACGTGCCGGTGCGAGATGTCTTATCACCCCAGGTGGGCTGCCCGGTGTATCTGCTCAACGATGTGCGCATGGCCACGCTGGGCGAGTTGGTGTTTGGGCACGGGCGCACGGCTCGCACCATGGTGTTCTTTGCCCTGGGCACCGGCATCGGTGGAGGGGTGGCGGTGGACGGGAAATTGCGTCTCGGCCCCCTGGGCGCGGCCGGCGAGCTGGGTCATCAGACCATTCTGCCGGACGGCCCGCGCTGCGGTTGTGGCAGCCATGGGTGCCTGGAGGCTTTGGCCAGCGGGCCGGCGCTCGCGGCAGAAGGTGTGCGTCTGATGCTGAGCGGCCAGGCTCCGAAGCTGCACGAGTTGGTCCGCGGCGAGGCGTCGGCGGTCACGCCCAAAGAGATGGCAGCGGCGGCCGAGGCGGGCGACCTTGCCATTCAAGAGGCGATCGTGCGCGCCGCGGGCTATCTGGGAATCGCGGTGGCGAACGTCGTCACCATCCTGCATCCGGACCTTGTGGTCTTGGGCGGCGGGGTGGCAGCCATTGGGCCACTGCTCTTCGATACGGTGCGGCGGACCGTGCGCGAACGTGTGCGCATGTTCCCCACCGACGACGTCGAGATCAAGCCGTCATTGCTGGGGGAACAGGCGGGCGCGCTAGGCGGGATTGCGCTGGCCATGCAGGGCGGCCTCCTCCGCGACTGACGGATTCAACCGCCGACCGCGCGAATCGTTTGGAGAGAAGAACATGGAGTACACCTACGAAGACATCGCGAAGATGATCGACCATTCTCTGCTCAACCCCGTTCTGATCGACCGGGAACTCGAGCAGGGATGCCAGCTCGGCCGGCAGTACAACGTGGCCAGCGTGTGCGTCATGCCCTACTACCTGAAGCGCTGCGCGGAGATCCTCCAGGGGAGCACCGTCAAGGCCAGCACCACCATCGGCTTTCCTCACGGGGGGCACACGACGGCGAGCAAGCTGGCCGAAGCGCGCCAGGCCCTTGACGACGGCGCGGAAGAGCTGGACATGGTGGTGAACATCAGCAAGGTGCTGAGCGGCGATTGGGGTTACGTGCGTGAAGACATCAAAGCCGTAGTCGAGGTCACCCACGCGCGCGGCCGGAAAGTGAAGGTCATCTTCGAGAACTGCTACCTTAAGGACGAGCATAAGATCAGGCTATGTGAAATCTGCGGCGAGTTGGGCGCCGACTGGGTGAAGACCTCGACCGGATACGGGGCGGGCGGCGCCACGGATGAGGACCTCAAGCTGATGCGCAAGTACTCGCCCCCACAGGTACAGGTCAAGGCGGCAGGCGGCGTGCGCGACCTGGACCGGCTGCTCGAAGTGCGCGCGTTGGGCGTGACCCGCGTGGGCGCCAGCCGCACCGTGGATATTCTCGAAGAATGTAAGCGGCGGCTCGGGCTTTGATTCCTGGCCGCGCCTTCCAAAGTTGCCTGGCGGGGCCGGCGGGCTGACGCTCGTCAGCGAGGGCGACGGGTTGAATCGCCCCTCGGGTCTTGATACTTTACGTGCGCCGACAGGCTCAGAAAGGAATTGCGATGCGAAACACGATGGTTGTCCTCTTTCTCCTGGCGTTCTTCTCGGCTCAGTTGCTCCCCGCGCCGACGGCGGGGCAGCAGCCCGCGCCCCAAGCTGGGGCAGCCCCGAAGAAAGCTCCCTCTGCCCCTAAGACCGTGACCACGGCGTCAGGCCTGAAGTATGTCGACCTGGAGGTGGGTACGGGAGCAATGCCCAAGAAAGGCCAGCATGTGATCGTGCACTACACGGGCTGGCTGACGAATGGCAAGAAGTTCGACAGCTCGGTGGACCGCAACGAACCGTTCTCGTTTGTCCTGGGAGGCGGCGAGGTCATTAAAGGTTGGGACGAAGGTGTGGCTTCCATGCGCATAGGGGGCAAGCGCAAGCTCACCATTCCGCCAAGCCTGGCCTACGGCGCCAAGGGCTACCCGGGAGCGATTCCCCCCAACGCCACGCTGATCTTTGAAGTGCAATTACTGCGCATCAGGTAACGGCGTGCGCTCACGGTTCTTGGCGGCAAAGAAACCAGGCCGGCGCGGGCATTTCCGTTTGCGGGCGTGCAAGCTACCGGAATCAAAGGGAATGTGCTAGTCTCAAGGTTGCGTCTCACGGCGGGGGCTCGCGCTGTGGGGCCGGCGTTATGGCTCTGATTGCGCCTTCCTTACTGGCGGCAGATTTCGCGCGCTTGGCGGAGGCGCTGGAGATCATCAAAGCCGCGGGTGCGCCCATGGTGCACCTGGACGTGATGGATGGCCACTTCGTGCCGGACATCACGGTGGGCCAGCCAGTGATCGCAGGCCTGCGAAAAGCCACCGACCTGCCGTTCGATGTTCACCTGCTGATCGAACGGCCCGAGCGCTATATAGCCGAGTTCGTAGAGGCTGGGGCGGATAGGATCTGCGTTCATGCCGAGGCCACGCCGCACCTGCACCGCGCCCTTGATCTCATCCACGCGCAGGGGGCGAAGGGCGGGGTGGCGCTCAATCCCGCTTCGCCTGTCGAGTCGCTCGTAGAGGTACTGGGAGAGGTCGATTTTCTGAATATCCTCACCGCGGACCCTGGCCGGGAAGAGCAGGCTTTTATCCCCGCCGCAGTCGGCAAGGTGCGCGCCGCTTCCCATATACGGGCGGAGCTGCATCTGGATTTTGCCCTGCAGGTAGAGGGCGCGGTCGGGCGGGGAAATCTGGAGGAACTGGCACGCGCGGGCGCGGACATCCTGGTGGTCGGTTCCGTCATCTTTGATAATGATGACCCCCAGGCCCGGTTAACGGAAATGATTCGCTGGGCCGGCGAGATAGACCTGACCTCGAAGGTGTAGTCAGCGCCCTCATGGGAGTTACGAAGCTGAGCAAGGGCATCGACAAGTTGCATCGGCGGCGTTTCCTGGCGCGTTGCTGCCTCCTCGCCTTGACGCTCATGTTCCTGTCCGGATGCCTCTTCCGGCGGCATCGCGGCGAGGATCTGGGACAGGTTAACCCCGGCGACCAACCCGACAAGATCCTTTATGAGAAGGCGATCAAGGAAATCGACCGTGCCCGCTTCGATGTGGGCCGGCTGACCCTCCAGACTCTGATCAACACTTATCCCGACAGCGAATACCTTTCGAAGGCAAAGCTGGCCATCGCCGATTCCTATTACAATGAAGGCGGCGTTTCCGGTCTGACCCAGGCCGAGGCCGAGTACAAGGACTTCATCACCTTCTTCCCCACCGCCCCCGAAGCTCCTGAAGCCCAATTCCGCGCCGGGATGGCTCATTTCCGTTTGATGGCCAAGCCTGACCGCGACCGCACGGAAGCCAAGCTGGCAGAACTGGAATTGAAGGAATTCCTGCTGAAATACCCTGACAGTGCCGTGATGCCTCGGGTCAAGGCGCGCCTCCGCCAAGTGCAGGAAGTTCTGGCGCAGGGCGACTACAGAATCGCTCGCTTTTACTATGCGAAGGGAGCAAACCGCGCCGCCAAGTCGCGCTTCCAGGAGATTGCTGAGCGGTATCCGAACTATAGCAGGGGGGACAGCGCGCTCTGGTACCTGGGCCAGACACTCGAACGCCTGAAGCAGCCCAACGAGGCTGCGAGCTACTACGCGCGGGTCATCACCGAACATCCCCTCAGCTCGCTGGTGAGCAACGTGAAGGAACGGCTCACAGCACTTCACCAGCCGATCCCACGCCCCACCCGGGCAGTCCTGGCGCGGGCGCAGGCGGATGCAGTTCCACGACTCAAGCGTGATTTGTTTCAAAAGCTGGGCGGCTTCATGTCCAGCGCACCGGACACTCGCGCGACACGGCGCGGTCCGGTTCGCCTCGGCAGCCCCCCGCCCTCGGGGGTGGAAGTGGCCAGAGCGCCGGCAGGCGTGCCGACCAGCGGGCCGGGAGCGACGGGCATTGTGGTGCAGCCTGTGGGTGACGAGAGCCTGAAGACGGGGACGCCGATAAGCTCCCAGCCTGGCGCGAGTGGAACGGCGACTGGGAATCCCGGCAACCCCCAGGAAAGCAGCACTGCGAAGGCCCCGGAGGCTTCCGCCGCCTCCGACGCCAACAAAACATCTGACGCCAACCCGCCCGCCAAGAAAAAGGGCAAGCGCAGCTTCTTCAAGAGACTCATCAAACCTTTCTAGTTGCCTCCTCGGGAAGACGGTCTATCGCGGGGCAGGCGCACCACGCTCGCCATAGAGTCTCGGCCCTGGCCGCCGGAAGAAACGCGCAACTCTAAGGGGTACAACCGGTTGCGCCTTGACTTCACTTGCTTAAAGTGGTATTCGTGGGCAGGTTAGGGTGCGGGACGCGGAAGAAGGAGGCCCGGCGTGGCACGGACGGTCTTAGTTGCAGACGACAGCCCCACTCACCAGAGGAAGGCTAATGGCATCTTAACCGGAGAAGGCTTGGAAGTCGTCACCGTCTCCAACGGCGTGGCTGCCATCAAGAAACTGCCCACTGTCAAACCGCTGCTCGTCCTTGCTGACGTTTCCATGCCGGGTAAGGACGGCTACGAAGTCTGTGAGTTTGTGAAGAACTCACCGAACCTTTCCCACGTGCCCGTTTTGCTGATTATCAGCGACCTGGAGCCGTATGATGAGCAACGCGCGGCTCGCGTGCACGCCGACGGCACCATCAAGAAACCCTTCGTGCAAGAGGAATTGGTTGCGGTCGTCACGAAGCTAATCGCGCGCGCCGAAGCGGCGCTGCTGCAGGCCGAGCTTCCGCCCCCCATCACGGCCCCACCTCCGCCGGTTATGGTAATGGAGCCCGTTGACGTGGAGCCGGAAATCTCCACGAAGGTGGAGGCGCCGGAGTTCGCCGCTCTCCGCGAGGACGTGGCCTTCGCCGCGCCGGAAGCTGCGGTAGCGGAGCCGGTCCCGGCAGCCGTCGAATTGGTGGTGGAGGAGCAGGTAGCTCCTGTGCCTGAGGTGGCGCCAACGGGTGAAGCTGTTGCGCCGCCGGCAGAAGAAGCGGCTGCGGAAATCGCCCCCGTGCCCGAAGAAGCTCCTGCCCCCGTGGAACCCGTGCTGATCGAAGAAGTGCCCGCCGTCGCCCCTCCACCTCCTCCCAGTGCGGAGGCGACTTTGGTCTTTCGTGCGCCGGCAGAGATTGCTGAGCCGATTTTGAGCGAGGAGTTGCCCGCTGAGGCGCCGGTCACCGAGCCTGCTCCCGAGGCTGCGCCCCCCTTGCCGGAACCGGTGCCTGAGGCTGCGGTGGCCGAAGTGCCTCCCATCGCCGCAACCACTCTGGAGAGTTTCTCGCTCACCGAGGCGGGCGCCGGCCAGATACGATTCGCCGCGCCGGAAGCGGAGGCTCCAGCGGAAGCCGTTGGTGAAATCCCGGCCCCCGTCCCCGAAGCGGCGCCCGTGCCCCCTCCCGTGGCGGCGATTGACGCCAACCTGATTTACGCTATCGTCCACCGGGTCGTCCTCAAGATGGCGCCCTCAGCCTTACCTCCTCAGGTGATTGAGGACATGGCCCGTCAACTCGCTGAGGAAATTATCGCTGAGCTCGGCTCAGACGCCTCCCAGACTCAATGAACGCAGCGGTTGGTTCCCCTCTGCCTGGGGAGGGGAGCAGTGTGTTCTATGTGCTTCCCCGTTCCTGGGGGCGAAGTGTTTGACTGCCCTTGTGCTGGAGGCTATAGTGGTATGATTTCAAGCCTTTTAGCGGCGAGTCTGGGAGCAGCGCTTCGTGCAAGCAGAGATCCCCAAGGTTTATTCGCCCGAGACGATTGAACCCCGCTGGGCGCGTTACTGGGTCGAGCAGAACCTCTATCGTCCTGGTGACGACCCCGCCCGTCTGCGCTTCTGCCTGGTTATCCCTCCCCCGAACATCACCGGCTCGCTCCACATGGGCCACATGCTGGAGCACACCGAGATCGATGTTCTCATGCGCTGGCACCGGATGCGCGGGGAGAACGTCCTGTGGCTGCCCGGCTCCGACCACGCGTCCATTGCGACACAGATGATTGTGGAACAAGAATTGGGAAGAGAGCTTTGGGACGACCCTGGGCCTCCCGCGACCAGCGACTTAAGGCGGATGGGACGACGCCGACGGCTCCAAATGGGGCGGGAAAAGTTCCTGGAACGCTGCTGGAAATGGAAGGAAGAGAGTGGGGGTACCATTCGCAAGCAAATGGAGCGGCTCGGAGCATCCTGCGACTGGACGCGCGACCGCTTCACCATGGATCCCGAATACTCGCGCGCGGTCCTCGAGGTCTTTGTCCGGCTCTACGAAGACGGCTTGATCTATCGCGGCAAGTACATTGTGAACTGGTGCCCGCAGTGCGGGACAGCAGTCTCGGATCTCGAAGTCGTGCATGTGGAAGGCCCGGGCAAGCTCTGGTACATCCGCTATCCCTTTGCGGATGGCTCCGGGCACCTTACTGTGGCCACCACGCGACCCGAGAGCATGCTGGGCGATACCGCCGTGGCGGTAAACCCCGCCGACGAGCGCTACCGTGCGGTCGTAGGGCGCAAAGTGGTGTTGCCGCTGCTGGAGCGCGTGCTCCCGGTCATCGCCGATGAATTCGTCGATCCGCAGTTTGGCACCGGGGTCGTGAAAGTGACCCCGGCACACGATGCTAACGACTTCGAAATCGCGCTGCGCCACAACCTGCCGCGCATCGACGTGATGGATGAAGATGCGCGTATGACTGCCGAGGCAGGCCCTTACTGCGGGCTGGACCGTTACGAGGCTCGCGACGCGGTCGTGCAAGACCTGCGCGAGCGCGGGCTGCTGGAGAAAATTCAGGATTACGCGCTCAGCCTCGGCACCTGCCAGCGCTGCAAGACGGTCATCGAGCCGCGGCTCTCCACGCAGTGGTTCATGAAGATGAAGCCTCTGGCCGAGCCCGCCCTGCGCGTGGTGGAAGAGGGCAAGATCCGCATTGGGCCGGAGAACTACAAGAAGATTTATCTCGATTGGATGGCCAACATCCACGACTGGTGCATCTCGCGCCAGCTCTGGTGGGGCCACCGCCTCCCCGTTTGGTATTGCGACGGATGCGGCGAGGTGATGGTGGCACGCGCGGCGCCGCCCGCTTGCCCGCAATGCCGGAACCAACAGTTGCGGCCTGAAACCGACGTCCTCGATACCTGGTTCAGTTCGGCGTTGTGGCCGTTCGCCACCCTCGGCTGGCCCGACGATACCCCGGACCTGCGCCGCTTCTATCCCACCGACCTGATGATCATGGGCTTTGACATCCTGTTCTTCTGGGGCGCGCGCATGATCATGATGGGCCTGAAGTTCATGCACGACGTGCCCTTCCGCGAACTGTACATTCACGCTCTGGTGCGCGACGCGGAAAAGCAGAAGATGTCGAAGACCAAGGGCAACGTCATTGACCCGCTGGAGGTGACGGAGAAATTCGGGACGGACGCGGCCCGCTTTGCGCTGGCCATCAGCGCGGCCCCCGGCACCGATATCGCTTTCAGCTACGAGAAGCTCGAGTCCTACCGCGCTTTCGCCAACAAGATCTGGAACGCGGGCCGGTTCATCCTGATGAATCTCCGGAAACTGCCCGAACCGCTACAGGCGGGACTGGGCGCGGCCCTCCAGCTCCTTCCGGGGCTGGGCTACGAGCCGGCGGCCGGCCCCGAGCACTTGCAGTTGGCCGACCGCTGGATCTACTCCCGCCTGCTCACGGTCAGCCGCAAGATGAACGAGGCGCTCAGCAACTATCGTTTCCACGAGGCGGCTTTTGAGGTCTACCACTTTTTCTGGCACGAGTTCTGCGACTGGTACCTCGAATGGGTCAAGCCGGAGATCACGGCTCCTCTCGATGGGGCCAAGCTGCCGGCAGCCTGGGTGAATCTGGCGCGGATATTTGAGGCCTCGCTGCATCTGCTCCAGCCCTTCATGCCCTTTATTACCGAGGAACTCTGGCACCAGCTTCCTCGCGCCGGCCGGGAGCCTTCGCTTTCGCTCGCGCCCTTCACCTTGGCGAGCGAGCGCGTGGCGGACCCGGTCTCGGAAAAGCAGTTTGAGACGGTGCAGGAATTGATTGTGACGGCGAGGAACGCCAAGGCCGAAATGGGCCTGCAGAACCTAAAGCCCAGCGCGCAGGTGGCCAGTGAAGACCTGCGAGTGCTGGAGCTGTTCCGCTCGCAGCAGGAGGCGGTGCTGCGCTTGGCCGGCCTCCAGGCGTTGAACTTCCAGCGCGGCCGGCTGGCGGCGGAAGTCGGCGCGGTGCGCGTGACCCCTACTTTCGATCTGCGCCTCTTCCATGAGGAGCGCGTGGATCAGGAAGCCGAACGCGCTCGCTTGCAGAAAGAAAAGGAGAAGCTGGAGCGTCAGCTCGCCCAGGTGAAGAAGCAGTTGGAGAACCAGGAGTTCTTGAGCCGCGCCCCGCAGGAAGTGGTGCGGAGCACAGAGCACCGCCACGCGGAATTGAACGTTCACTACCGCAAAGTCGTTGACTCTCTGGAGAGGCTGGGCTGAATCGTGCGAGATCCCGGCAGTTCTTCCGCAGCGCGTGCCAGTGCAGTTGCGCCGGGGGAACTTCGGGCGCTCGTCGAGGGAGCGTTGAAGGAAGACCTGGGCAGCGGTGACCTGACAACGCGCCTGACCGTTCCCCAGGGCAAGCAGGCGCGCGGCGCCTTCATCAATAAGCAGACCCTTGTTGTGGCGGGCCTGCCCGTGGCGGCGGAGGTTTTCCGGGTGCTTGAGCCATCCATTGGCTGGGAGCCGCTGGTTGAAGAAGGGGCGGAGGTGGGGCCGGACACTCGACTGGCGGTCGCGAGCGGCACGGCGGCGGCGCTGCTGGCCGGGGAACGCGTGGCGTTGAACTTCCTCCAACGCCTCTGTGGCATCGCCACCCTGACCCGGCGGCTGAAGGCCGAGCTTGCGGGCCTCAGCGTGGAGGTGCTTGATACGCGAAAGACTACTCCCGGGCTGAGAGCCGTGGAAAAATACGCGGTCCGGGTGGGCGGGGGCCGCAACCATCGCCTGCGCCTGGATGACGGGATTCTCATCAAGAACAATCATTTGCGTTTGGCGGGGGGAATTCGGCCGGCCGTCGAGAGCGCGCGGCGGCAGCGTCCGCCGGGAATGCTCGTCGAAGTGGAAGTCTCGAACGTGGCGGAGCTTGAGGAGGCCATTGGCGCGGGAGCGGACGTGGCTTTGCTTGACAACATGACTCCAGACGAAGTGCGGGAGTGCGTCGTGCGCACGGCGGGACGCCGGCGACTGGAAGTCTCTGGAGGGATAAGCGCGGCGAACATTCGCGCCTACGGCGAGACCGGCGTGGATTACATCTCCGTGGGTGCGCTGACGCACTCAGCGCCCGCCGCGGATATTCACTTCTTGATTGAACCTTTGTAGCGGCGCTCTGCGAGCGCCGAACTTGGCCGGCGGTTGCAGACCACCGCTACAGCGGGGCGAACATATGGCCAGCGGAACCACTGACCGCAAGATTGACAAGCTGATCTACCTGCTGGTGAAGAATGCCACCGTCATAGTGCCGGGCCCCAAAATTGCCTCGGAAATCGGGGTGACACGCTCCACGGTGTGGATGTACATCGAGAAGTTGCGGGCGCTGGGGGTGGAAATCAAGGGGCATACTGCCAGCGGCTACCAACTCCAGAAGCTTCCCGACATCCTGGCTCCGAGCCTGATCCGGCCCGAATTGGGCGAGAATCAGATCGGGCACCGGATCGTTCACTATTTCCGCACGGATTCCACCAACAATGTCGCGCTGGAGCTGGCTGCGCAGGGCGCGGAGCACGGAACCGTGGTGGTGGCCGAAGAGCAAACCGCGGGACGAGGACGCTTGGGGCGGGACTGGTACTCGGAGAAATCCAGCGGCATCTACGCCTCCATCATCCTGCGGCCGCCCCTGGCGCCTGCGGCCGCTTCGGTGCTCACGCTGCTGGCCGGCGTGGCGGTGCACCAGGCGGTCCGCAGCACAACGGGATTGCCCGTTGACATCCGCTGGCCTAACGACCTGCTCATCAACGGGAAGAAAGTGTGCGGGATCTTGACGGAGATGAGCGCCGAGCTCGACCGGCTGCACGCCGTCGTCCTGGGGATAGGACTCAACGTGAACCACCGCGAGATGCCTGCGAACTTGAAGCAGATTGCCACGTCATTGCGGATGGAAGGCCGGAAGATTTACTCGCGGGCGCAGATTCTGGCGGCCCTGCTGAAAGAGCTCGAAAAGAAATACCGCTTGCTGCTGGACGCCGGCAGCGCGGCTATCGCCCAAGCCTGGGCGGCCGCTTCGAGCTACGCGGAAGGTAAACGCATCCGCGTCCTTTCGGGCTCCGACGAATTTGCGGCCACGACGGCGGGTCTGGAGCCGAATGGGGCCTTGCGCATTCGCCGCGACGATGGCCGGGAAGAGTCCTTGGTCTCAGGGGAAATAACTGAAGTAAAATGAAAAAGAAGCAGTCAGCTATCAGCCTTCAGCTTGCCATGGCAAAAAGGCTTGCTGACGGCTGATCGCTGACTGCTGACGGCTTGCACATGCTCCTGGTCATTGACGTCGGAAATACGAACACGGTTCTGGGGGTTTACGAGGGCAAGGAGCTGCGTGCCCAGTGGCGCCTCTCCACCAACCGCGGCCAGACCGCCGACGAGTATGGCATCCTGATGCGCAGCCTTTTCACTCTGGACGACATCCAGCCCAGTCAGATCAATGGGGTCATGGTCGCGAGCGTTGTCCCGCCGCTCAACGCGGTACTGGAGGAGATGGCGACAAAGTACTTTCATCTGAAAGCGGTTTTCCTGGGGCCGGGCACGCGCACGGGCATGGCGATTCATTACGACAATCCCCAGGAGGTGGGAGCCGACCGCATTGCGGACGCCGTGGCGGCATTTGAGAAGTACGGTGGCCCCTGTGTGGTGGTGGATTTCGGCACCGCCATCACCTTTGACGCCATCTCGGAGAAGGGCGAATACCTGGGAGGCGTAATTGCGCCCGGCATCGGGATTTCTTCCGAGGCGCTCTTCCAGCAGGCGGCGCGACTGCCGCGCGTGGAAATCCGCGAGCCTGAGCGCGTCATCGGAACCAATACCGTCGGCAGCATGCAATCCGGCCTTTTCTACGGCGCGGTGGCCCTAGTGGATGGCATCCTGGACCGCCTGTACGCCGTGCTGGGCGAAAGGACCAAGGTGGTTGCCACGGGCGGCCAGGCTTCGCTCGTCGCCGCCGCCTCCAAGTACAAGCCGCCGGTTGACCCCTCGCTCACGCTCGAGGGTCTGCGCATCATCTATGAGCGCAACGCCCCGGGCCCGCGACAGAAGTAGGATTGCGACGGTGGAGAATTACTTCAATTACTTTACCGAAATTGAGGAATGCTACCGCCGCTGCCGTAATGCGCCAGCCCTCCTGTCTACCCTCGATTGGGCCCTGATCGAATCCTGGAAAGAGGCGGGCATTCCGCTTGAGGCAGTCCTGCTGGGCATCGAGCGGTCTTTTGCCAAGTTCCAGGCGCGGCCGCGCAGGATTCAGAAAATCAATAGCCTGACCTATTGCACGCAGCTAGTCCTTGCGGCTGCCCAAGAAATGGGCGCGGCGGCGGGTGAAAGCAAGCGCTCTGCGCAGCGGGTCGAGGAGAGGCCGAGCGTTGCTCCCTTTGCGGTCGAAGAGATTGTGAATTTCCTCGAGCGTAATGCGGCGGCTCTGGACAAGGCGGCGGGGCAGGCAGGAGCCAGCGGCCAGTCGGTGGTGGCGGAAGACCTCTCCGTGGCTGCCGCAACGGTGCGCGAAGCGGCGGGGCGCGCGCCCAGCCACGCCGTGCCGGATCTGGAAGAGCTGGAAAGGCAGTTGACCGCGCTCGAGGAAAAACTGACGGCCTCGCTGACGCGCGCTGCCTCGGTTGATTTGCTTGCTCAGTTTCGCCGCGAGGTGGAGCGCGGATTGGCTCCTTACCGCCGGAAAATGACGGGCCCCCAGATTGAATCCCTGGAACGGCAGTTCTTGAAGAAGCGCTTGTTTGAGCACCACCGGGTTCCGCGCCTGAGCTTGTTCTACCTCTGAGATCTCAAATTTGAGATTTCAAATCTGTGCCCTTTGAACTGATTCCGCAAAAGTTGATTTACGGCGGTGACGCCTTGGGACACTACCAGGGTCGGACCGTGCTCGTCCCGCGTGCGCTGGCGGGCGAACGCCTGGAAGTGGAAGCGATGCGCACCGCCAAGGGTGTGGTGCATGCCTGCCCACTGCGCGTGCTCGAGGCGTCGCCCGAGCGCGTCGAGCCGCCGTGTCCGTACTTCAGCCGTTGTGGCGGATGCCAGTACCAGCACCTGAAGCCTGAACTCCAGACGGTTGCGAAGGCTGAAATCCTGCGTGAAACATTGCGCCGCATTGGCCATATCCACTGGGACTCTGAAATTCCGCTCCACGCCGCGCATCCTTGGAACTATCGCAATCAGGCTCAACTGAAGGTCGCCTGCCAAGCCGATGGCCGGCTCGTCCTGGGCTTTTTTGAGCATGAGTCCCACCGCCTTTTCCCCCTGGACGTTTGCCTGATTCTGTCGCCCGGCTTGAACGCCATCCTGGGTGAGCTGCGCTCTGCGGCGTGGTCTGCGCGCCTTGTGGGCTGCCAGGAAATTGAGCTGCTGGCCGACCATCGGGACGAACGCGTGGCGGTCACCTTGCGCGGCAGCCTTGACCCGAATGAGGCGGAAGCGATAGCGCGAGAGATGCTGGCGCGGTTAAGCGGCGTCGTGAGTGTGGCCGTCGAAACCGGCCGGGAATTGCGCGTCTTTGGCGAAGCGGCACTCAACTATTCCGTGGGCGACTTTCGCTATCGGATCAGTCCCGGCTCCTTCTTCCAGGCTTCTCGGTTCCTGCTTCCGGAGCTAGTGGCCGCGGTGACGAGTGAAGAATCGGCCGCCGCTCTAGCGCCAGATTCCGACCGTCAAATGCTGGCGCTCGACCTTTTCGCGGGTGTGGGGCTGTTCACCCTTCCCCTTGCCCGACGCTTCACGCAGGTGGTGGCGGTGGAAGCCTCGGCGATATCCACAGCCGACCTCGCGGCGAATGCTGAGGCACACGCGCTCCGCAATGTTCGCGCGGTTACGGCAACCGCCTTTGACTTCTTGCGGCGTTTTGCCCAGTCGGCGCCGGATTTGGTGGTCTTGGACCCGCCGCGTGCCGGGGTCGGCGTCCGCACGCTGAAGTTGTTGGTGGCCTGCTGTCCCCGGCGCATTCACTATGTTTCCTGCAGCCCGCCGACCCTAGCTCGTGATCTGGGCTATCTCCTGGCGCACGGCTATCAGCTCAATGGGGTTGAATTGTTCGACTTTTTCCCTCAGACTTTCCACATCGAATCGCTGGCCAAGCTCACGCGGCGCGACGGCACGAGTCCATGAAAAGCCCCCTGCTCCTTCTTGCGGCCTGTTTTGCTTTAGGGATCGCCGTCGTGCGTACCGGGCACGGATGGGCGCCGGGCGTTGCGTTTCTGCTGGCCGCTGCCGCCGCGTGCCTGCTGGCGGGACTCGTGTCGCTGCGCGTGCGATGGTATCGGGTGTCGTCCGCGCTCGCGCTGCTGGGCTTCGTCGCTGCCGGCGCTGCGGCGGCGCGGCTCTTTGAGGTCCGCTTCCCTCCTAACCACGTCAGCCACCTGGCGGAATTAGGAATCGACTTGGAGGACCCCGTCCGCCTGGAAGGGCGTCTTGTTTCTAACCCGGCGCGGGCGCCTTACGGCCAGCAGTTCGATGTGGAAGTAAGGCGCCTGGAAAGCCGAGGCCGAGCTCACTCCGTTACCGGCAAAGTTCGGCTAAGACTCCTGGTCCCCGACGACCCTGAAACGCTGGCGGCCGCGGATTCGTTGCGCCTGCGCTATGGAGATGTGATTCGCGTGCTGGTCCAATTGCGCCGGCCGCGCGTCTATCAGAATCCAGGCAGCTTTGATTTTCGCCGCTGGATGGAGTCGATTGAAGACGTGTCTTACACCGGAACCATCAAGAGCCCCTTTCTGGTGGAGAGACTTCCGAATCCGAACCCTCCCCGGCTCCGAGCTTTTTTCATAAATACCCGCCTCCGCCTGCTTCAGGGCATTGACCGGCTCTATCCGCCGTGGTCCGCCCAGGGGCGCCACGGCGCCGTGCTGAAAGCCATCCTGCTGGGGGACCGCTCCTCCCTGGATTCTGACACCATCGAGAACTTTCGCCGAACCGGCCTCTATCATCTGCTGGTGATTTCGGGTCTCCACGTGGGACTGCTGGCTATGGCGGTGGGAGTCTTGCTGCGGGCCATGCGGCTGAGAGAGAAGTGGAGGTCTGCGCTCCTGCTGCTGTTTCTCCTGGGTTACGCGGCATTGGTGGAGCAGCGCGCGCCGACACTGCGCGCCACGCTGATGATCCTCCTGTATCTCGTATCGCGTTATCTCTACCGCGAGGAATCGGGCTTGAATGCCATAGGGCTTGCAGCGCTGGCTTTGCTTGTCTACCGTCCGGCCTGGCTGTTTGAGTCGGGATTCGAGCTTTCGTTTGCGGCGGCACTGCTCATCGCCGGATTGGCTGTGCCCATCCTGGAGCGGACAACGGCGGCTTACCTGCGCGCCTTGTGGCGGCTGGACGAAGTCGATTGGGACATACACGTTGAGCCGCCCTTGGCCCAGTTCCGGCTTGAGATGCGGGCTATAGTCACTCGGTTGACACGGCCCTTCTATTTCTTCCATGAGCGCCCCGGGGCGGCTGCCGCCGCGGTGACCGCGCCTCTGAGAATCGCGTTGTGGGCAGCGAACATGTTGTTGTTTTCAGCGGTGCTGCAACTCGGCCTGTTGCTGCCCATGGCGGAGACCTTCCATCGTGTGACCTATGCCGGAATAGGATTGAATGCGCTGGCTATTCCACTGATGACCATACTTCTGGCCCTCGCTGTGCCGACAGTGGTCTTAAGTGCGACGCTACCCGCATTGGCGGTTTGGCCTGGCAAAGCCCTCGCGCTCATCATGAGTGGACTCTTCACCTTGACCGATTTGCCGGGTTTGCCAGCCTGGCTCTCCTACCGGGTGCCCGAGCCGCCCGCTTGGGTTTCGTGGGGATTCGCCATGGCGATTGTGGTCGCCGCCTGGGCCCTGGGCCGCCACCGGCGCGTGCTTTGGGTTTCTCTGGCAGCGCTGAGCATATGGGCGATTCTCATTTCAGTTCATCCCTTTTCGCCGCGGCTTCCGCGCGGAGCGCTGGAGGTGACGATGCTGGACTGCGGCGGGGAGGCACTTTTCGTCGTTTTGCCTGATCAAACCACAATGCTAGTAGACGCGGGCGGAGTCCGGCCGAGTTCGGACAGCGGAGGCGCATTCCCGGGAAGACGCTGGGAACCAGGGGAGGACATTGTATCGCCTTATTTGTGGTCGCGAGGAGTGGGACGGCTGGACGTCGTCGCGCTCAGCCACGCTCACCAAGACCATTTGGGAGGCCTTGCTGCGGTAGTCAGGAACTTTCGCGTCGGAGAGTTCTGGCATGGTGCAAACGCGTCCACGCCGGCATATCAAGCGCTTCTCGGAGACGTGCAGCGCCGCGGCATTCCCATGCGGCAACTCGTCGCCGGCGACCGGCTCCCGCTGGGGAAAACCGATGTGGAGGTCCTCTGGCCGCCCGCGGGCCGCGCGCTCTCGCCTAGCCCTTCCAACGACGACTCAGTGGTGATACGGATTTCGAGCGCCGAGGGCAGTGTTCTTCTTCCGGGTGACATCAGCGATAAGGTGGAAAGAGAGCTGGTGAGCCGGGGGGTGCCGCTCGACGCCCGATTGCTGAAGGTGGCGCACCACGGCGCCCGGACTTCTTCGAGCGCCGAATTCCTTTCGCATGTCTCGCCCTCGATCGCCTTGGTGTCGGCGGAAGGCGGAAGCCCTCTCAACCTGCCCAGCCCGGAAGTGCTCGACCGTCTGCGGACCGCCGGGGCCCGAACTTATCGGACGAATACCGCTGGGGCGGTGACGGTGACGATGAAGAGCTCGTTGCTTACGGTCCGAGCCTACGGCGGCTCTCCTGCCGACTGAACGGTGCCCGGCGCCTCCAGAGTCGGCCCGGTGGTCTTCAGCGTGCCATAGAGGGCGCAGGAAACCTGGGCGCCGAAGAGCGTGACCGCCGAGGAAATATACGCCCAGGTCATCAAGGCTACCACCACCCCGATCGACCCGTAGATCTGGCGATAGTTGAACACGGGAAGGAGCAGGGTGAAAAGAGACCGCGCCCCCTCCCAAAAGATGGCGGTGAGCAGGGCGCTGGGCAATACCTGGCGAAAGCGCAGGGGCCGGTCTGGCAGACGTATGAAAAGCACCACGAACATCGTGAGCGTCAGGCCGAACATCACGCAGAAGGCGAGGACGTGATAGCCCAGGCCAACCAGGAGAGAAGGAAACGATTGCCGTCCGCGCTGCAGCCAGTGGTGGATGTAGACGTTCACTCCCGCCGCAGCGGAGGAAAGCAAGAAGAGAAAACCAATAGCCAAAGCCATTTCCAGTGCCAGGAGGTGACGCCGCCCCCAGCTTCGTCCCTTCTGCACTGCCCAGGCACGGTTCAGCGCCTTCTCCAGCGGCAGGAAGACGCCCGAGGAACTCCAGAGCAACAGCAAGAGAGAGAAGAATCCCACCCGTCCGTAGGCCCGCGAAATGCCGGCCAGGTTACGCATGATGAAATCCGGCCTCATAGGCAGGTACCGTTCCAGGACGAGAGTGAGCTGGCCGGTGAGTTCGTGACGTTTGATGTAGAACCCGCCCAGACTGATAAGCAGCAGGAGGAAGGGGAAAACACAGAGCAGGCTGTGGTAGGCAATGCCGGCCGAGGCTGCCAGCGAATCTTCCTCAAAGAAATTCACCAGCGCCTTCTTGAGCACCTCGCGAATGCGCCCCCAGCGTCGCTTGAGGGTCGCGAGGTTCTCCGTGGAGATGAGGTTTGACATGGGGTGCGGCTTGCTCATGCTACAGCCGCGGAGCCTAAACGGATCTACAGCGCCCCGCTTCGGCCTAGCTTATAATAAATGTTTCGGTTCTGGAGCAGATTGTTTCAGGCACCCACGTTCATCAGGGAGTCCCCATGGCGAGCGAGGCTGAGATCCGCGAGGAGAATCGCCAGGTACGCCGCCTGCAACTGGTTGTGGGACTGGTGATGAACGTTATCCGGCAGTCCGACTTGCCGCTCGAGGAGGCCCAGGAGCTGGTCGCTGACACCCGCGCCTTTGCCCTGCGCCTTTTCCCCGACAAAGCCCAGGTTTACGACCTCATCTACCAGCCCCGCTTCCAGCGACTTCTCTCGGAGAAATACAGGATCATTTGAACGCCTCTGCGGTGCGGTAGCGCCCGTCGGCCGACGGACTGCGCTACGCGGCTACGGCCCGGGAGGCGGGTTGGGAGGGACGGGCGACACTGACCTCAGCGTGCCGATGATGGAACCGACCGCAATCGAGGTTTGGATGCGCAGGGGGAGCCGCTGCTCGTCGTCGCTGAACCAGATGAGCATGCGCCCTCTCCTGGTGTAGAGGCCGCCGAAGACCTTGGGCTCGACGCGCAGTGCAGTGCGGATGCCTAGGGGAGTCTGGATTTGCTCCCGCGCCTGAATCTCCACGTTGACCATATAAGTCTTGGCGCCATCGTTGATGGGCAGGCGGAGCTGCTCGCCCACGCGCAGGGGCTGACGCCGCACAAAGTAAAACGCCGTCACCACGTCCGTCACACAGGACGGGATCTCGTTTTCGGCGTGCTTGGGCGGAGCGTTGGGTTTGTTCAGGTCGCGTTCGTCCAAGATGGCCAGCCCCCGCGCGCCGTCAAAAACGATGCGCGTGTCCTTGTGGCGGCGGCCTTCGTTGATTTTTTTCAGAATCCGTTGCGAGCAAGTGGTGCGCGGATCGAAGAAGGACCGGAATTCGTTCTCCACGTTGTAGAGAAGCGAGACAAAACCCTGGGAGCGCGCGGTGGTGAGAGCTTCAAAGGCCTCGGGCGATGTCCCCTCCGCGCGGGTGAGCGTAGCGACTACCTGGCCGGCGGGGAAGATGGACCAGGTCACATCGTACGTCAGCGTTTCCCCGGGAGCGAAGGGCGAGGGCCCGGGCTCTTCTGCGGTCTGCGGGACTGGCACTACCAGCAACAAGGTGGCCAACCCAGCTCCGACGATCCACGACTTTCGCAGGCTCATATAGAGCAACCAGGTACTGCGAGGCGCCGAAAGCCAAGCGAGCGCATTCCTAGCGCAGCAGCATCTTAAGGATCAGGAAAACGACGGCAGCGACGTATCCGGCAGCCGCCTCATATTCACGGTTCTTGCGATACAGTTCCCACCGAAAGGGTTCGCCGGCCAGAGGCGCGCGCCGCCCCGTAGGCAGCAGGAACGGCACAGCCGCGGCGTAGCGCCCATAGACTTCTCCAAACTGCTGCCGCAGATACTCCTCTTCACGGCGCATCACCGGCCAATAAACCAACACGAAGAAGCCCAAGAAGGCAAGCCCCAAAACCCACGAGCCTCCGGCAATGGCGAACCCTGTGCCCATGAGAAAGCTCCCCAGGTAGAGCGGATTGCGGGTGTAGGCATAGGGGCCGCCCATCGCCAGATTGCGGTTCTTCTCGAGACATCCGGCGGCGAAGGCCCGCAGCAAGAGTCCGCAGAGCGCAATTGCAATCCCGGTGGTGAGGAGCCGTAGGCTGGGTTGTACAAAGACCAGGTAAGCGACCCCCAACGCGAATCCCAGCGGGACGCGCCAGCGTGCAGCCCAGGCCGCGTAACCCTTATCCATGCACCCTCGCTAGGCGTTCGTGAATCGCCCGCAGAACGGATTCCACCGAGATACCCGAAAGATATTTGGCACTCGGCGCCCGGCGCGTGTAGTTGGTCGGCTCGTGGCTCCAGAGCGTGATGTCGGCGGCGGAGAAAGGTCCGTTGCGCGCGGGATCCGTCGGCCCGTAGATAGCAACAAGGGGAGTCCCCACGGCCGCGGCCAGGTGGAGCGGTCCCGTATCTCCACTGAGAAAAAGCTTGGCGCGCCGCACCAGAGCAATGAACTGGGTAATGGTTGAGGGAAAGTGCCTGGCCCGCGGAGAGCCCGAACTGTGGATAATATCTCGAATCAGCGGCGCTTCCTCCGGCGATCCAGTCAAAAGGATAACGTCTGGAAATTCCCCGGATAGGCGGCGGATAAGCTCGGCGTAGTTTTCCGGAGCCCAGCGCTTGCTCCTCCAGCCCCCGCCCGGGTTGATCACCATGAACTCTTGCGCCGCGAGCGCCGCCAGTTGCTGCGCCACATAGCGCTCGTCGGCCTCGCTCTGGGGCAGCGGGAACTGCCAGCGAGCGGCACGCGCCCCTAGACGCTCAACCAGCGCCAAGTTCATCTGGATGACGTGTTCACCTGCGCGCGGCGAAATCCGTTCGGTGTAGAAGATGCTCGCCACCGGTTCACGCAGCCACTGCTTGGCAAAGCCCAGCCGTGCGCGCGCGCGGCTGAGCCAGGTAATCAGGGCCGACTTGTACAGCCCCTGAAAATCAAGGGCGGCATCAAACCCCACCTGGCGGAGCTCTGCCAGTCCACGGCCTACGGACTTCCACGTCGCGAACGTGGCCAGCTTCTTTCGCCATCCCAGCGTATCGAGCTTTACCAGGCGATGAACGAACGGATTTCCGTCCAAGAGAATCGCGTAGCGAGATTCCACCGCCCAGTGAATCTCGGCCTCGGGGTAAGTTTCTCCCAAGGCGGCCACGGCCGGCAGCGCATGCACGATGTCGCCGATGGAACTCAGACGAATAACCAGGAAACGCGGGCTGGACTCCGGCATCTTCTAGTGACGGGGGACGAGTGACAAGTGACGAAAAGAGGCGGCCTGCCGCCCGTTACTTGTCACTGGCCACTGCCTTTGATCGCCTGCCAATCTCCTCCAGAATCTCGCGCGTCGAATGGGTTTTCACGTCGCCCACGATGCAGACGGTTCCTCCTAACTGCTCCATGACCGCGCGTTCGGGAACGGTCTCCGCGGAGTAATCCGTCCCTTTGCAATGCACGTGAGGGCGAAGGTCGCGCAGCACGCTCTCGGCCGTCAAGTCGTCGAAAATAACCACGTAGTCCACACCTTCGAGCGCTGCCACCAACTCCACGCGCCACTCGGCGCGCAGCAGCGGCCTTCCTGGGCCCTTCAAGGCCGCGACTGCCTGGTCGCTGTTGACCCCAACCACGAGCACGTCCCCCTGTTCCTTGGCAGCCTGGAGGTAGCGCACGTGTCCCACATGCAGCAGATCGAAGCACCCGTTGGCAAAGGCAATGCGCCGCCCTTCCCGGCGCAGACGCTCGCCCAGGGCCGTAACTTCCGCGCGCGGAATGGTCTTCGCACTCACGCGTTTCGGATTGCCTCCCGCAGCTCCTGGACGGTCACGGTGGCCGTGCCGCGCTTCATCACCACCAATCCCCCGGCGCAATTGGCAAGCTGTGCTGCCTGGAGGAAATTTGCGCCCGCCGCCAGAGCCAGGGTGAATGCGGCGATCACCGTATCCCCGGCTCCGGTCACATCGACCGCTTGGTCGGACCCGAAGACGGGAAGGTGTCGCGGTGCGCGGCGCGGCTCGAAAAGGACCATGCCGTCCCGGCCGCGGGTGACGAGCAGAGCTTCGAGCGACTGGCGACGCAACACCTTTCTTCCCAGCTTATGCAGGAGCTCGATGGTGTTCCCGATTTTCTGCTGGAACGCCTCCTCGATCTCGGGTTCATTGGGTGTGGCGGCAGTCACGTGAGCGTAGCTCAGGAGGTCGAAGCGAGAGTCAACGGTGATGGGCAGCGCGCCGCGCCCGGCGCGGCCCCGCAGGAATGCCACCTCTTGCGCGTCGGTCGAACCGTACCCGTAATCGGAGATCAGCAGGGCTGAGGCTCCGCGCAATAACGATGCTACCTTCTCGCTCAATCGCCGCCGTACTCGCCGCGGCACAGGCTGGGAGGGCTCGCGGTCCACGCGCACGATTTGCTGGCGCTGCCAGTGAGCAAGTCCGCCGAGGATGCGCGACTTCGTTGGGGTTACATAATCCCGCCAGCGCAGGATGTTTCGCGTAGTTACCTCTTTGCGCTGGAAATACCGAAGCAGCGCTTCCCCCGCCTCGTCGTTGCCTAACAGTCCCACCGGTATGACCTGTGCACCCAGCTCCGCCAGATTATTGGCGGCGTTAGCCCCGCCTCCCGGCAGAATCTCCTTCTCCCGCTGCTTCAGGATCAATACCGGAGCTTCGCGGGAGACGCGGGCGATTTCGCCATGAACATATTCGTCGGCAACAAGGTCGCCCAGCAACACGAGGCGCTGGCGGGAAAACCGCTCCAGAATGGAAAGCAAGGCAGAACGCTCGGTGGTGGTGATCTTCATAAGGGCTGCGACGTCAGGGAGTCTCCGGGAGCGGCGGCACCGGCGCGCCCGGTTTCTCCCAGAATAATCTCCGCGGCCTCCAACAGATTCTCGGCGACCCGGTCGGGCATCCGCGGCCAGCCCTGACGGTGATGCTCGTACTCCCCTCGTCCGTATCCCGTCAACACCAGGATCGTCCGGGTTCCGGCGTTGAAACCCAATTGCATATCACGATAGCTGTCGCCGACCACATAAGAGCGCGCCAGGTCGATGTGGAACTTTCTGGCGGCGGCTTCCACCATGCCGGTCAGGGGTTTGCGGCATTGACAGTCGATGCGGTAGGCCTTGAGCTTGCTATTCTGATGGTGCGGGCAATAGTACGTGGCATCAATCCGGGCACCGTGGGCGGCAAGCTCGGAGGCGATTTTCTGATGCACCGCATTCACCAGTTCTTCAGTGAAGTACCCCCGGGCCACGCCTGACTGGTTGGTGACCATAATCACCCGGCGCTCCGCCTGGTTAAGCTTGCGGATGGCCTCCGCCGACCAGGGATAGACCTGAAGGCGACTGATATGGTTGATGTAGCCGACCTCTTCGGAAATAGTGCCATCGCGGTCCAGGAACACGGCGGGAACGCCGCGGCCGCGGGGCGCGGGCGCGGACTGCGGGCCGCCCTCTGACGCTGCCTTTTTATGCCGGGCGCTCATGCGTGATTCCAAGCTCCTCGACCAGGCGGACGGAACTCTTGGACACGTCCTCTACCGTAACACCTTCCATGCAGCGTAAATCAATTGGGCACTCGCGCAAGCCGCAAGGGCTACACGCCACCGGGTGCCGGATCACCCGCGTGCGCCGGCCCACCGGCCCTGTGGCGCGTTCATCAGTTGACCCAAAGATGGCCAGCACAGGCAGACCCAGCGCCGCCGCCAAGTGCATAGGCCCGGAATCGTTGCTCACCACCAGGTGGCACTGTGCCAGTAGGGCCATCAACTGCCGCAAGCTGGTCCCACCCGCCAGGATCACCGGCGTGTGCTTCATTGCCCGAGCAATCTCCTCGGCCAGCGGCCTTTCGGCGGGGGAGCCGAAGATTAGCACATCAGCGTGGAGTGCACCAACCAGGCGATCCGCCAGCAGTGCATAGCGGTGAAGCAGCCAGCGCTTGGCCGGACCAAAAAACGCCCCCGGGTTCAGCCCCACAAGAAATCGCGGCCCCTGAAGCCCCAACTTTTGCAGGTGCTTGGCGGCCCAATTCTTCTCGGAGTCCGCCAGGACCAGGCGAATTTCCGCGACTGGCTGAGGCTTCGCGATCAGACCGGCGCGCAATAACAAGTGCAAGTAGTAATACGCCTGATGGCCGTAGGCGGCCGGAGAGGGGACCTCGACGGCGTCCGTCAGCAGGCTGCTCCGCCCGTCGCGCGCATAGCCCACGCGCACCGGAATCCCCGCGCACCACGCCATCCAGGCGGCATGAAACGCGTTCTGGAAGAGAATAGCGGCATCAAACCGCTCGGCCCGCAGCGCTCGGATGAGCTTCCAGAATCCCTGGGGACCCTCGTGCTCACCCGCCGGGTTATAAACAATCTGGCGGCTCACGGCGGGCAGGTGCCAGTAGAGTTCGCTCACCCAGGGCTTGGCCACCAGGACAATTTCGGCGGCGGGGAAGCGCGCCCGGAGGGCCGCGAGCGCGGACAGCGACATCACCCCGTCGCCAATCCAATTGGTGGCGCGCACCAGGATTTTCTGGGGATTGGTCAGCGTGCTTCCCCGCCAAATCATTTTCCTACCCTCACAGTTTCCAACCGCGCCAGCAGCGCCGCCTCGAAAGCCTCCGCCTCGCGGAACTCGGTCTGAATCACGCAGGCTGTCACAGGAATCTCTGAGTCCCAAGCTGGCGGCAGATTCAAGGCATCCTTTTCCGTTGTTAGCAATGCCGCCGCGCCCGCCCGGCGGGCGCGCTGCGTCAGGCGGCGGAGATCCTCTGCGCTATACACGTGGTGGTCAGGAAAAGCTACTTCCGCCACCACCGAAAATTCCCACCGGCGCACGTCCGCGAAGAAGGCCGAAGGGTTGCCAATGCCACAAAAGGCGCAGAGCGGCTGCCCGCGCAGCTCCTGTACGGCGAAGGGCCCCCCGCTTTGCACATCGACGAAGTTACGCAGACTTGTCGTGCTCAGGAAAATCCTGGCCTGCGGGTTGAGGCGGTGCACACGGTCGTGAAGGGTTAGCGGGTCACAGAGTTCGGTGCGTGTGAGTACCACCAGGTGAGCCCGTGCGACTGCGGCGCAAGGCTCGCGCAGGCGTCCCGCAGGTAACAAGGCCCAGTCGGAAAACTCCTGGGTGACGTCCAGAGCTACCACATCCACATCGCGCGCCAGCCTCCAGTGCTGAAAACCGTCGTCGAGCAGGTGAACGTCCACCGGGAAGCTCTCTTCGGCCACCTGCCCGGCTCGGTGGCGATCCGCGCAGACTACAATGGGCACCCTGGGCAGCGCCCGGGCAAGCAAGGCGGGCTCATCGCCCACTTCGCGGGCGTCAACCCTGCGTCCGGATCCGGGCGCGAGTGAGATGATGTCGGCGCCGCGGAGGCGGCCATAGCCTCGCGTGAGGATGACAGGGTTCCAGCCGCGATTCAACAGCCGTTCGGCGATGTACATTACCAGGGGAGTCTTTCCGGCCCCCCCGGCCGTCAGGTTTCCGACGCTCACGACGGGGCGGTTCAGCCGATGAGTTTTGAACCAGCCGCGGCGGTACGCGGTGCGGCGGAACGCGACTCCCACTCTGAACCCCAAGGCCAGCGGCGTGAAGAGGCGGTTCACTGTGACGTGCTCCTTACGATCAGGCGCGAGTTGGAGTGCCTTCGTCCAACCATTCCTTCAGCTGTCCCAGCACACGCTCAGTGGCGCCAGACCCCTGCTCGAGAAGTTGCTTTGCCGCCAGACCTAGCTGCCGCTGGCGCGCAGCGTCAGCGAGCAGCGTCAGAATCGTCCGGCTGAGCGACTGAAGGTCGGGAACTTGCAGCGCTGCACCGGCCTGCACGAAGAGTTGCGCAATATGCTGGAAATTCTCCATGTGCGGCCCAAACACGATGGGCTTGGCCCAGAACGCTGGTTCGAGCAAGTTGTGGCCGCCCGTAGGAACAAGGCTGCCACCCACAAAGATCGCATCTCCCACTTTGAAGATCCCGGCCAGCTCTCCAATGGTGTCGAGCAATAGAATCGCGGCTGAAGAAATCTGGGAGGCTAGCTTCTGTTCGTTTTCTTCCAGAGCTGTCCGGCGGACGAAGCTCAATCTCTCCCGGGCCAGGAGCTGGGCCACTGCCTCAAAACGGGCCGGATGCCGGGGAGCAAGAATCAACAGTGCCTGGGGATGAACGCGGCGAATCTCGGCCCACGCGCTGAGCAACAACGTCTCCTCGCCCGGCATGGTGCTTGCCGCCACGATCACCGGGCTGCGCGGCGCAAGTTGCAGCGCTTTTTCCAGGCGCGCGGCGAGTTCCCCGGCTTCGGGGGGCGTAGCGTCGAACTTCAGGTTTCCCGTCACCGCGACGCGCTCGGTTTCGGCCCCCAAGGACCGAAACCGTTCCGCTTCTCTCGCGGATTGGGCGCAGATTAGGTCAACATTTTCCAGCACACGGCGCATGAACGGCCGCACCAAGCGATAACGACTGAGCGAGCGGTCCGAAAGGCGAGCGTTCACAACCACCACTCGTGCTCCGCATTCGTGGGCAGCCTGGAGGAGGTTGGGCCACAGCTCCGTCTCGACAATCAGCAGCAGCGCCGGCCGGATCCGGCTGAGCGTGCGCCGAACCGACCAGCTCCAATCCAGGGGAAGGTAGAACCGGCCCGCCAGGCTGGGCAAGCGCGTTTCACCGGCTGCGCGACCTGCTGGCGTCACATGGCTCAAGAAGATTTTTCGCTTGGGATACCGTCGCTGTAGCTCTTTCACCAACCCGGCCACGGCCAGGGTCTCGCCCACAGACACCGCGTGAATCCAGATCGCGCCTCCTTCCGCCTGCTGGAATGAGGCAGGCAGAAAACCGAACCGTTCACGCCAAGCGGCTCCAGAGGTTACTTTGCCTCGCAGTCGCCACAGGTAATAAGGCGCCGTCAAGACCACGCCGAGAGTGAACAACAGGCTGTATATAAGATACATCGCAGGACGGGCGTCGAGCGGGCTCACCGACCGGGAACGAGACCAAAGCGGATTATATGCTGAAACAGGGTGGCCAGCAACGGGTGCTTGCGCCAACGGTGATTGCCGACGGACAGAGTTTTCGCTACACTTCCCCAAGAGGGTCAGGAAGGCTGTGCGGGCCCATAGCTCAGTTGGTTAGAGCAGCGGACTCATAATCCGTTGGTCGCAGGTTCGAGTCCTGCTGGGCCCACCAGAACCCTGACAACTTTCTTCGATTCTCCTCCCGCATCCAAAGGCATAATTCGAAGCCGCGTCTGAGGCGAGTCTTGGGCATATCCATCTGCACCTTTACAGGTTTGCGGGAAGACAGTATCCGTAGCAGCCGCTTCCGGAGACGCTTGAAGCACTGTCCGCTTTTGTTGAAACGTGGTAATTTCTTCTCTGTGGAGTTGAAGGAGCTGCGCACCCTGGTAGTGCTCTCGGAGTTGGGGAAGCTTTCGCTGGTGGCGGAACATCTGCACTTGAGCCCCCCGGCCATTCACAAACAGCTCAAGAAGTTGGAAGAGGATCTGGGCGTTCCGCTGTATGAGAAGATCGGACGGCGTCTGCAGCTGACCCAGCCAGCCGAAGTCCTGCTTCCCTATCTGAAGGATATGCTGGCGCAATATCACTCCGCGCTTTCCGCGCTGGACGAATGGAAGGGCCTGAAGCGCGGCTCGGTGCGCGTCGGCAGCGGCCCAACCAGTTACGTGCTGCCGGCCATCCTAAAACACTTCCGCCGCACCAATCCCGGCGTGGAAGTGTTGGTCGAAACGGGGAACACGCCGGTGCTTCTGGAAAGCCTGGGCCGGGGCTCGCTGGATCTGGCGATGCTGGTTTCGGCTAGCCTGACCGAGGGGCAAGACTTTTGCGTCGAGGCCACTTGGGATTTCGAGCTGGTGCTGGTTTCGCACGTGCGACGGCCACCGCGGCGCCCGCACCTTGCCGATCTGAAGAACTTCCGGTTCATCCTGTTTCGCAAAGGCTCACGCATGCAGGAACCGATCGATCATTACTTCGCGGCGAATGGATTTGAGCCGAACGTCGCCATGCGACTTGACAACTCTGATCTGATTAAGGATATGGTCCGAGTCGGGATGGGGATCTCCATGCTGCCTCTTTGGGTGGTGGCCAAAGACGTGAGGGATGGGCACCTGACCCTCATCCACCAAGCGGAACCACCGCTGTATTCCAAACTTGCCTTGGTGAGACGCAAACTGACCTACGTGCCGCGCCCCGTGCAAGCGTTCATCGACACCGCACGCAACCTTGACCGGAAACACCTCCGCCTGCTCACAATTTCCACGGCACGAGGCGGTTCACGATTCCATAGTAGCTAAGGCCGATTTGCCTAATTTGAATAGGTCGTTGGGGCCGTCACCCGCTAGAATCCCTCGCAGCACGAGGTTACCGGAGATGCCAGACATGAGTCGCAGAAAGTGTATCCAAGGGATGCTGGCGGGGTCGATTGCCGCCACTTCCCTGCCGGCTGCCCAAGCCCACCTGACCACGCCCCGGCGCGAGGGTCTGAACCCCAATCGGCGGGGGGTCCAACTCGCTGAGCTGTTCGCCTTGGATGAAGATCACAAGATCCGCGTCGCCAGCCAGATCGGCATCAGGCACGCCATTGTGGGAGTGCTGCCGGCCCTCCGAAGCGTTCCGCGTGAACGCTACGTCGAAACGCTGCAAAAGATCAAAGCGGATTTTCAGGCCGCTGGGATGGTCATCGCCGGCGTGGAGAGCCACCCGGTGCCGGCGGAGAAGCTCAAGCTTGGGCTGCCCGGCCGCGACGAAGAGATCCAGAACTATATCACCGCTATCCAGGCGCTCGGACAGGTCGGCGTCCCCATGGTCTGCTACAACTGGATGGCCGGTATCGGCTGGTACCGAACTAAGGTGGACGTCGCGGGACGAGGCGGTGCCTTGGTCAGCGAATTCGATAATGAGGTGGCAAAGAAGCAGGGACGCACGGAGTGGGGTGAGGTTAGCGAGGAAAAGATCTGGAGCAACTTGGAATACTTTCTCAAGGCCATCATCCCCGTAGCCGAGCAGGCGGGGGTGAAAATGGCCCTGCATCCTGATGACCCACCGCTGTCGCCGCTTCGCGGAATCGGCCGCATTCTGACGAGCGCCGACAGCTTTCGCCGCATTTTAGACATGGTGCCGAGCCCGGTGAACGGAATCACCTTCTGCCAGGCAAACTTCAAACTCATGGGTGGGGATATTGCCGCGCTGGTGCGCGAGTGGTGTGCCCAGAAGAAGATCTTCTTCGTGCATTGGCGCGATGTGGAAGGCACGCGCGAGCACTTCCGCGAGACCTTCCACGACAACTGTCCGGTCGACTTGGCGCAAATGCTGCGCATCTATCACGAATGCGGCTTCGAAGGTCCGATGCGGCCGGACCACGCACCCACACTGGATGGCGAATCGAATGACCGCCCCGGATATGCTATCGGGGGCAAGGTGTTCGCCGTCGGGTACATGAAGGGCGCGATGGATGCCCTCGGGATTCCCTATACGTAACCGTGGGGGAGGCCCCGATTTGCCCAGCCGCGGAATCACGGGATCAACAGAACCGTCCCGCTGGCATCCACGGTTTCACCTGCTGAAAGTGCAACGGTGTGTGTTTACCAGGGAAATCGGGGTAAGCGGCGGTCCATAAGCTCAAGAGCCAGCGATCGCTTCACCCTGCGGCTGAGCAGTCCGCACGATGTGGTCTCGAAGTCCGCCGCCGCGCCTCAAGGCGCCAGAAGGATTTTAAGGCTCGTGTCGCTTCCGAGCATTTTCTGAAAGGCCCCCGCAGCGTCCTTCAAGGGCAGTTGGTCGGTAATTAACGGCACGACATCTACGGCGCGGCGCTCGAGCAACGCGATCGCGGCCCGGAAGTCCTGGCGCGCATACACGCGCGAGCTGGAGGTTTGAATCTCCTTGAAAACCACCCGTTGGATATCCACCTCAGGTGGGGTCTTGGGTAATCCGACGAAGACAATCTCACCGCGCACCTTACAGGCTTCAACCGCGTCACGGTAAGCCGCGGATACCCCGGTCACCTCGAAAACATGGTCCGCGAACGGTTCGCCCACGCAGCGCTGGAGCGCCTCTCGCAAATCCTCCTGCGCCGGATTGACCGTGGCGAATCCCAGGCGTTCAGCCAGCGCGCCCCGGAAGGACTTTACCTCTGAAACCATGACGGCGCGTGCCCCGCTGGCCCTCAACATCTGGGCAATCAGATTCCCGATAGGCCCGCCACCAAGAACCAGCGCGGTATCGCCGGGGCGGAAGCTCGAGCGGCGCACCGTGTGCATCGCCACGGAGACTGGCTCGACGAGCGCTGCCTGCTCATCACTTACTGTGTCCGGCACCTCGACGAGCTGCTCCGAAACCACCTGGATGTACTCCGCAAACCCCCCGTCCGTGTCAACGCCGAGCACCCTCAGCTTCTCACACACGTGCGTATTGCCTTCCTGGCAGGGCACACACACTCCACAGGAGATGAGGGGATAGATGACCACCCGCTGGCCCTTCTTCCACCGGGCATCGGCGGGGGGCTTTGCCTCCACCACGGAGCCATAAATCTCGTGCCCCAAGACGCGCGGGGGCGTGACCCGCGGATGCTTGCCGCTGTAAGTTATCAGGTCGGTGCCGCAAATACCGACGTAGCGTACGCGCACTAGAACTTCGCCATCAGCGAGCGCGGGCGCGGGCCATTCCTGCACCTTGATGTTCTCTTTTCCTTGGTAGACTGCGGCTTGCATCGTTTCCCATCCTTTCCCTTGCCGCCATGTCGGCATCCGGCCGCAATCAGCAAGCAGGATCGGTCCCGGCAAGAAGTTGGCAGCCAGGGATCTGAAATCCGCCGTCACGCGCCCGGGCGTCGAACCCGCGCGGCGGCGCTCCGCTATGCAACCACTCTTGCCGTGTGCATCCGCGCCCGGGTCTTAGAGCCGCTTGTAGCGTTTGAAGACTTCCACCGGGTCATCCCCCCGCGCAAATTCCGTCCGGGCGCAGTCTTCCAGCCCTTTGACTCGCTCGCACTCCTCGAGCACCCGGAGGGTGAGATCCTTCGGGATCACCAGCACCCCATCGGGCTCGCCAAAGATGAAGTCTCCCGGATTCATCTGCACGGTTTCCGTCAACTCGCCGGAGACCAAAATGGGAACCTGGCAATTCAACATCGTATAACGTCCAAATGCCTCCACGGGGCTGCGATAACGAGCAAACACAGGGAACCCCATACTGATGAGCTTGCCGCTATCGCGCGTGCCCCCGTCAATGAGGGCCCCCACGGCCCCGTGCGCCCGGGCGACGGTGGCGCTCAGTTCTCCATAGATCGCCACATTGAAGGGCGTGCCGCGATCCCGGACCTCAATGCAGGGGTATACCATCTTGTGAGTCATGCGCAACCGCTGGTGCCGCCCCGCTTCATCGCGCTCACAGGCGAGCGTGCCCTTGATGGTAAAGGCCGGGCCGGCCAGTCGCATCTCCGGCGCTAACGGCGTCAGCTCATGCGACACCACTTGGTTCGGCAGTCCGAGGCTTTCCAGCACATCGAAAACCGCGCCGGCGTACAGCCGCCGGTAGCGTTCGCAAATCTGTTCCAGGTTCGCTGCATCGGTTCCTGATGAATGGTCCATTTCGATTCTCCTGAAAGGGTAAATGGTTGCGCTACGTCAAAATCAGCCCGCCATCGACGTAAATGGTTGCCCCTGTCACATAATCTGATTCCGCCGAGGCAAGGAATATTGCAGCTCCAGCTATGTCCTCAATCTCCCCAATCCTTTTCCAGGGAATCTTGGCCAGCACCCTATCGAGATTGCCAGGTTCGGACAAGGATTCCCGATTCATATCGGTAAGGATGGCGCCGGGCGAAATCGAATTAACGTTGATCCTGTGTTCACCCAGCTCGAGCGCCAGAGATTTCGTCATCATCATCATTCCGCCCTTGGTGATCGAGTAAATGGCGCGATTGCGGAGTGGAACAACGTCGTGGACGCTGGAGATATTAATGATCTTCCCCCCTCCGAATCGGATCATGGCTTCGGCGGCCTTCTGGCTGAGAAAGTAGGGGCCTTTGAGATTCACTGCCAGCGTAAAATCCCAGGTTTCAGGAGTAGCCTTAAGAAATGCTTCGTGGATCTCCACGCCCGCGTTGTTAACCAGGATGTCGAGGCGGCTGAAGTGCTCGAGAGCCGTTGCGATCACGCGGCCGTGTTCGCTCAGTTCTTTGACGTCCGCCTGAACCGCCACGGCGCGCCCGCCGGAGGCGCGGATGGCGCTGACCACCTCCTCCGCCGCGGCGGCCGACCGGGAATAGTTGACGATTACCGCCGCGCCCTCGCGGGCCAGGCCCAGCGCGATGGCCCGTCCAATGCCGCGGCCCGCGCCCGTGACAATTGCCACTCGATTCTGTAAACGCATTTCACCTCCTGACCACCAAGCAGGATTTGTGGGAAACCAGTCTGCCCGCTGGACGTCCTTGCGAAACCGGGCGGTGTAATCGCCCTTCTTGCAGTGGCCTTCATGAGTGGGGCTCCCGCAGCAAAGACCAAAGTATCAGCGACGCCAGCAAATGCATGGAACCGGCTAGAAGGAACACTGCCGTATAAGAGTAATGAGTCAGCAAGAAGCCGACCAGGGTGGTGAAAACCACCGCGCCCGCGCTGCCGGCGGTGCCCATTAGCCCCAGCACGGAACCGACGACCTTCTCAGAAAAGAGGTCGGGAATCAGCGCCGCGGTGTTGATAAACCAGGAATATACGACAAAGGCCATCACGGCAATCAAGGCGATCGCCATGGCCGCCGTATGCACCTTGCCCGTCAACATCCCCAGCGGCGCGATGGCCGCGGAAATGTAAAGGACGCGCGTCCGGGCCCTCGCTGGGCTGACGCCCGCGTGCACAAGTCTGTCTGACGCTCTCCCGCCCACCATGCCTCCCACGGCGCCGGCGACAAACGGTATCCACGCATAAAGCCCTATCTCGGCCAAGCTGAAACCGCGCTCCCGCGTCAGATACTCCGGAATCCAGAAGAGGTAGAAATACCATACGGGATCAGACACCAGCCTGCACAGCACGAGGGCTAGCACGTTTCTGTCCTTCAATAAGTCGCCCCAGCGTTGGGGGCCTGAAGCACTGGCCGACGCCACGCCCTGCGAATTCTCATTTCGAATCCACGCCAGCTCCTCTTGACTTATTCCGGGGAGATGTTCCGGCAACCGGTAGATCCAGAGCCAGACCACCAGCCAGATCAAACCCAGCGCTCCAGGAATAATAAAGGCAGCGCGCCAACCCCAGAGGAGCATCAGCCCAGCGATCATGGGCGGGGCGATGATATTACCCACCGCGCTCCCCGAGGAGAAGAGGGCGATGGGCAGGCCGCGCTCAGCTTTGGGAAACCATCGCGTAGTGGCGCGTAAGGCCGCGGGATAGTTCCCCGGTTCGCCAATACCGAGCAGGAATCTAATGATGCCCAGGCTCCAAAACCCCTGCGCCAGGCTGGTCAGCATCGCGCAAATCGACCACCACAAGATGCACGCTGCCATCCCCACCCGCTCCCCGATCCAATCCACGAACCGGCCCCCCACGGTGTACATCACCGCGTAGGAAATCAGGAAGGCGGAAACAATGTTGGCGTAATCCTGCGGGCTCAGGTGGAACTTGTCCCGCAGAAGCGGGGCCAGGATCGACAGCGTTTGACGATCGATCAAGTTGAGTATGGTCGAAAGCGTCAACCACCCGGCGATGATCCAGCGGAGCTTGCGATAACTGAGGTTCAGCACTGGAACTTAGCTTCCTCCCAGAAGCCTTGCGTTCAGGCTCTTGCCTCCTACCGAGCTGGTTCGCCCCGGAGGCGGTGGGCTCCCGGTGGCGCTCTCGAGCCCGAACTACTTCCTGACTCCTAGCTTGACAGTCTTGATTTCGTATGGGTTCAATCGCAGGACCCGCTCCTCGTTTGGCCGTACTTCCTCTTCCAGCAGGTTTGCTTCACGGAAGCCGACCTGCTGGCCGAGGAATTCGATAGGCGTTTCAGCCTGCGCCCCCTGGATCTCGTACAACCGCAGCAAGATCGAGCCATCAAGATCTGATTTCTTTAGCGCGCTCATGACCAAATTCTCTCCGCGGAGCGAACAAAAGGAGCGCGAAGGTGGCAACGTTTTGCGGGAAATCTCATCTGCGACGCTGACCGGAACCAGCCCATTGTTAAAATCCATCCCGAACCGATAAGAGCGGGCAACTTTCCAATCTCCCGGCCCCGAAGTCAGACTATATTTGAACACATAGGGGCCGGGAGGGGGATAGTCCGTGATACTGGTCACCTTACCGTCGCGCACGATCCGCACCGAGGTGTAGCGCTGGCCTCGGATCATGTCCCCGCGAACCTCGCTGCCTTCCAACCACATGAGCTGATGATCAGCCGCCAAGGTCAAGCCCCAGTCGGAGGTTCCGGCAAAGACCCAGTCCTGAATCTGACGGTACCTCTCCCAGGCATTGCGCTGGATCTCGTCGGGGGCGTGGGGGCCGGTGTTCGGCATGATGTTGCTGGCGGCGCATTCGCCGAAGGGTACGCCGTAATGGATTTCCACGCCCGATTGCTGAAGGGGGAACCGCTGTACGATGTTGATGAACCGCGGCCCCTTCCATTCTATTCGGTTCTCGATGTCCAGTCTCTTCAAACCCCGGTAAAGAGTCAGCCGCTGGACCACCGGGATGTCGGCGATCTGCCCACTGATCTTCATCACCGTGCGGATCGGATTGTTCTCCTCCAACTCCATCTCATTGATGCTGGCAGGGATGGTGCGTCCGGTCACGAGCTCGGCGGAGACGTTGTTCGTGCCTCGCTCTTCCACGGCAACAATTTCCAGATCCTTCGCCACCTCGCGGTTCAGGACTTTGTCAAACACCGCCACCCGCCCGCTCGCTTTGTCCACTGTGACGCGGTAGAAAGCGTTTTCCATCACGTCCGCGCCCAGCGGTCGGCGCGGCTCTTTCAAATCTTTATCGCGATCCAAACTTATCTCCGCCATGTTGGCAAACGTTTCCGGCCGCTCAGCAGGCACAAGGTAATAGGTTTTGTAGCCCAGCGAGGGAACACCTTGGGCGACGAACATCAACTCCAGCGCGCGGGAGATGTTGTCACTGGTTTGGGTGACGTAGAAAGGAATGGCGCTCCCTTTTTCATCAACCAAGTTCATTCCCTTCTTGTATTCGTCAATCTGATAGGGCCCGACATCGCCATAAAGGGTAACGTGGGCCTTCACCAGATCGCTTCGCGGCCATCCCAAGGGATTGAAGACCACGATGGGAAAGCTCCGGGCGATGGGGATCTCGACCCGTTCCGCGATATTGCGCAGCATGTCACGCAGGATCTCCCCGCCCCGCAGGATGGCGAGCCGGGAGTACTCCCTCTTGCGCTGATCGCCGATTTCCCCGCCTTGGCCGTCGTGGTTGTGGTCCATCGATTCGATCAGCCGCTTCCATAAGAAGTCGAATTCCTGCTGGGGGTAGTCGGCGTAGCCGAGGGCGTAGTTGATGGCCGCGAACTTTTCCGCCGACTGGAGGGTATTGGTGGCCGGCACGGCCAATTGCCACAAATGGACGATTGACGTAACGACATGGGGCCAAGCCGAGGGAATCTCGCCGGAGAGCTCAGGGAGGTTGGGCGTTTTCGCGACACGCTGGAAGAACTCGAGCGGTGTGGCCAGCGCAAAATGCGTAGAGGGCAAGCTGCGGTTCAGCAAGGAGACGTTCTCCACCAGCCGTTCGCTCGGCGCCCAAAGGTCTACGCCCCAGGGTACGTAGATCGGACCTGGCGCCGTGGCGCGGACTTCCTCGAGTTCCTTCTGCAGGGTCTTAATCCGCTGCTCATCCAAATCACCGTGCAGGTGCAAGTGAACTCCCCAGCCGTAGCCCCGGATGGTGTTCCAAACCAGCACCTTCGATCCGTCAGGAGATTTCCAGTCGAAGAGGGATTTGTCCGGCGGCCCCATGCGGGTCATGACCATATAGGGGATACCGGCCTGCTTCAGCATCTGAGGAAACTGCGGCACGAATCCAGGAAGATCGCCAGGGTGGGAAACCTGAGGGTCCACACCAAAGACGCTGCGGGCGTAGCGCTTACCATAAAGGAGGTTCCGCGCCTGCACTTCGCCGTTCGGAAGGTTCTGAAAGGTCCCCGCCCATTTCGAACCAATTTCGATCTGCCCCTCTTTGACCAACCGCTTGAGCTCCTCCAGCTCTGGTGAGCCTGCGTGGCTTTCCACGTAATTCGCCACGAAGGTCTCATCCTCGAGATAAAAGCGGAATTCGGGATGCTGCTTGGCAATCTGTATGGCCTTAGCAATGATGCGATTGCCCCGCGCCAGGTCTTCCTCGCGCGTCCCCGCCCAGAATAAATCGAGGTGTGAAAACGGGACGACGTCCACCTGAAGCTTGCCCGCCCCAGGCTCCGCCTGCCCTTGCGCCCCCAACCGCTCGAGGAAGGAGAAACTGACGAGGACGATCGCAACCACGCTGAATGCCCGAAGAGATTCCTGTTTTGGCATGACCGCTCCCTCTCCGCTCTAAAATAGAGAACGTATGGATTCACGACCGTACATTCACATTTCGCTAAATTACCTTGGTCCGCCAAGCCCTTGCAACCCGCGCGACGCATGCGACCTTTGACCCGCGCCCACGAGCGCTCCCGGGTGGAAGACTACAAGGCTCCCAACCCCGCTGCCTCCCGGACAAAAGAAAACCCTGGCCAGTCGCTCCGGCGAACTGACCAGGGTTCAGGAAGTGTCAATCGGCATCCAGGTTAGAAGATGAACTTCAAGCCGAATTGCATGATGCGGGGAGCCCAAGCGCCACTGACCTGGCCGTTGTCCTTGTTGTTCTCGATGCCGCTGCAAGGCGCTCCAAAAGGTGTGTCTCCACCGCAACCGATGTTGATGTACTTCCACTGCGGATGATTGAAGGTGTTGAACGTCTCCCAGCGGAACTGCACGGTGGCGTGTTCTCCCCGGAACCAGGGCAATTGAAGGTCCTTCATCAACGCCAGGTCCCAGTTGTTGCGTCCGGGGCCGGTAAGGGGGTTGCGCCCCAGGTAGCCGAACATGCCCGGCTGCCCGTCGGCGCGGAGTTGGTCCAGCGTAGGCTGCGCGATGGTGCCGGGGTCAAACCAAGTCGGGGTCGGTCCAAACTCGGTATCGGAGGTGTCCACCCCTTTCTTGATCTTGAGCGGCCCGAGGGCATTGCACCGCACGCCTTCCCCGATCCCGCTGGAGTAGCCCGTGACTCCGCACCCGAGGTCCACCTGTTGCCCGGTGAAGAAGCTGGAGATGCCGCTGATGCGCCAGCCGCGCAACGCGTTCTTGACCAGCGAGTTGCTCGAGTTCTTGAAGAAAGGCAGGTCATAGATGTAGTTGAGGACCAGCACCTGCGTTCGGTTCAAGTCCGACGTGGCTTTCCAACGCCTCAGGTTGTAGTCATCCACGCCAGTACGGGAATAGGTGCTCGTCGAGTCGTCGATGTTGTGAGACCACGTGTAGGCCGCCTGGAAGGTCAACCCGTAGCCGGTCGTATGCCGGAAGTTCACCTGGAGCGCGTTGTAATGGGAGACCGCCGTGTTCTCCTTCGTGTCGATCGCGGCGTAACCGCGATAGGGCACAAAGAAGATGTTCGGCTGCTCGTTGTTGATCAGGACGTTCTGCACGTCGCACACATGCTCCGCGGTGCAGTACGTCGTGTTCGTATCGTCCAGGGCGGGGACGGTCATCGAGCCGACACCGATGGGGATCTGGTTCAGGTTGCGGTTCCGAGCCAGGTGTCGTCCCAAAGTCCCAACGTAGCTGACACTCAACAGGTTGTTGCCACGGAACTCGTGTTGGACACCCAGGCTGTACTGCTGGACGTCTCCCCACTTCTCGCGGTAGGGAATGGCAACATACCCGGTGGGGCCATAAGCGCCCGCCACGATGTTGCCGTAGCCCACGATGTTGAAGCCTGATGGCCCCAGGGTTACGGGTGGGTTGCCTTCGCCGCCTTCGGTGTTAGATTCGTTGCCGTTTCCAGGCTCGAAATACAGGCCATAGCCGCCTCGGATCACGGTCTTGCCGGTTCCCGAGGGGTCATAGGCAAAGCCGAAGCGCGGCGCCAGAGTAACGTGATTCGATGCCCGGCAGCCCTTGGCAATCCCGCCTTTGCCGCACTCCACCAACCCGTTGCCAAAAGTGGTGAAGTCGTGCCCGCTACCCTTGATGATGTTGCCGCTGGCGTCGAGTTGGGCTTCCATGGCGGGGTCGAACATGCCGGGCATGAACCCGGAATCCACGGTCTGCGGTCGCGATACGTCGTGAATGGGAATGAAGTAGTAATAGCGCACGCCCAGGTTCAGAGTCAGTTTGCGATTCACTTTCCAGTCATCTTGGAAATAGGGTTCAAAGTCGGTGCTCCGCCAGTGGCCTTTGCTATATCCGCCCACCGGGACCCCATCCACGGTGGTGGTGCCTTCCTGGTATGACGCGATGCCGCCCAGATACATGTCGGCCAACCCGTTGCCGGTGGAGATAGGACTTCCGCCGTCAAAGCTCAGGTTGCCCTGAGTCTGGGGCCCAAACTGTTCGTTCTTGCGGAACTTCATCAAATACCACCCGAATTTCAACGTGTGCCTACCTACCGTGTAGGCGATGTTATGCTTCCAGGTTATGACCGGGTTGGAGTTGTACCAGGGAGTGTTGCCGGCATCCTCGTAGAAGGAGAAAGGTGTGCCGCCACCCACATAAACGGCGGGAAGAAACGGATTGTTAAGGTTGGGAGGAAACAGGGTGTTCATTGACCAAGTCGAGGGCTTGTTGAAGGAACCCGCTACGGAGGAAGCTCCGGTCGTGGGGATTAGCACGATGTGGTCCACCGTGTAGCCCATGACGAACTCGTTCATCAGATTGGGCTTGAAGCTGTGCGTAATGTTCAGCACCGCGCTCTTCGCGGGCCCGCCGAAGAAGGTCTTTACGGTGTCGTAGCTCGAACCGGTCCACAGTGAGGGGACCACCGTTTGTTGCCAGGCATCGTTGGTGTAGCGAACGAAGACGCGGGTCTTTTCACCGATGTTCTGGTCCACACGGATCTGCTCCTCCCGCCAGTTGGTGGGCTGGGTGGGAGCGGCAATGTAACTTTGCACGCCGTTGTTGGGGAGCGGCACATAGGCGTCGAGCAAAGCCCGCGCATTGGGATCGATGGGAACGACATTGCCGGGGAAGGGTTGGCCGGTGTCGGGGTCGATCGGCAAGGTGCAGTTGGAGGCCACGAGGGGGTTATAGAGAGCCGACATCTCGTCGCACTCGCTGAAATCGCCTTGTCGCATGCGACGGGTAGGAACGCCTACCGGACCGACGACTGTGCCTTCACGGAACCTTCGCCAGCTCTCCGACCAGAAGAAGAAGGTTTTCGTTTTGTCCGTGTTGTAGTGGCCGGGGATGTAGAACGGTCCGCCGAGGTTATACCCAAACTCGTTCCTCTTGAGCGGCGTCTTGGGGGCATTGCAATCCGCGCCAGCCCCGGCAACCGCCGGGTCCTGCTTGCAGTTGCTGGGATCCAGCCCGGACCAGGGTGAGCGGTTAATGAACCAATCGTTCGCGTCCAGCTTGTCGTTGCGGAGGAATTCGAACGCGGTGCCGTGAAAATCTTTCGTGCCGGATTTGGTAACCACCTCAATGCTGGCTCCGGCGTGCTTGCCCATGTCCGCGCCAAAGTTTGAGGTGGAGACACGGAACTCCGCAATGCTGTCCAGGCTGGGGAAAGTATTGATGGATACGCCTCCGGAGCCTTCGTCGGCGTTGTTCCCGCCGTCGATCTCAATGTTGTTGTATTCCATCCGGTTCCCGTTAAAAGAGACGGAGGCAAAGCCCGTGATGCCCACTTGGGTGGGGTCATAGTCGTTGCTCTGCACCGCCCCTGGAACCAAGGTGTAGAGGGCGGTGAAAGTACGGCCGTTCAGTTCCAGGTTCTGGATCTGCGCGCCCGTGACCACATCGGAAATAGCGCCCGTCTCGGTCTCCACGCGCGTGATGTTGCCCGTGACGGTTATCTCTTGGGTGACCTGCCCGACCGTTAATTGCAGGTCCACCCGGAGGGCTTGCCCGACCGTCACCGTGATCCCCGACCGCACCAGTTTCTGAAACCCTGGAGCTTCGGCGGTGATCACATAGTCGCCTATGGGGATCTTAGCCGCCGTATACTCGCCCGCCGCGTTGGCGACCAGGTCGCGGGTGAAACCCTTATCAGAGTTTGCCACCGTGACCTTGGCCCCCGGGATCACAGCTCCCGTGGAGTCCATAACCGCCCCCACGATCGTCGCCGTGTCCTGAGCCCAAGCGGTGAGAGACACGAAGAAGAGAAGGCCAAGAGAGAGTGCGATGGGTCTCTTCACTAGTCACCTCCAACTAGAATTACTATCAGTTTACTCTTGTATTGGGCTGATGATCTCCAGCCACTGGAACACCCTGGCGTCCGGAGATCGCCCGCGGAATTAGAAGACCCAGCTAGACACCCAACATGGAAATTGTACAGATAACCCCAAAGCCGCACAAGTCGATTATTTTCAACAGCCGTTTACCGTTGGCTAAGCCTCGCCAGAAGTAGACCCCTGGAGGTTGCCACCCCTTCTCCTGCGCCCTCTATGCCCGCGTCCCATGCGTCAACGCAATTGAATTCTGTTAAAGAATTGTCAACCTCTGGTGAAAGACAGAGCCAGGGCGGAAGGGACTCAATTCGGAGAGGCTCTCTCAAACCTCTACGGCATCTTCGTGATGGGCGCGCGAATGTGCCCCAGGGCTGCCCGCGGGTGTCATCCCGAACCTTTTATCGCTGGGCCCGCATTCTGCCGGTGGCGGACCGGCAGCGCACGATAGCAGAATGATGCGCACCGTCCTGTCTTTGCCGGCGGCGGGCGGGCGTCAGTGGCGACTGGCCCGGATTCATCACCACGGATGTAGTGGGGTCGTTTCTGGGGGATTCTTGGTGTGGAAGGGCAGCTTGAAGGACGAGGGAGGCGGGACACTGCTGTTCTGGTGAGGTGGCGAGGGCTTTTCGGAAGGTCGCAAGGCTGGTTTGTGGGGGGAGCGAGGACACGGGCTCAGCACCACGCTTTTCGGCGATCCCAAAGTGTCCAACCTTGCTCCAGGCGAAGACCCCTGACCACAGTGTAGGGTATTTGGGGGATCCAGCACTGGGAACAACTTGGGAACAAAACCGGCCGCAAAGCCTGCAAAGCCGTCACGCTAGGTGCCGGAACCAGCTAGACGAACCAACAAGATATGTGTCCTAGGGTATTTGGGACCAAGAGGTCCGCGGTTCAAATCCGCGCGACTCGCTGGCCTAGCGGCTTGCGGCGTGGCGAAGGGCCGAGGTCGAAATATGAGCCGTCCGCCCTGTGTGAGAATGCGTGTGAGAAATCCCTTCCCAAATCTCGCCCGGAAAGGCAAGTTGGCGAAAATCTGCTAAAGCCAGCGCCTTTCATTTCAACAGCTTGTTGGAACTGAGGAGGTTGTGAAACTCCGGAGTTCTTTCTCATAATCCGTTGGTCGCAGGTTCGAGTCCTGCTGGGCCCACCAATCATTTCCACCAAGTGGGGTTATAATAGCGGGCGGCCAAACACGTTTCATCTCGAGGGTTTCTCATGGCCTAGAGAACCTCATCGTCTACGGGACGGACTTCAGGGAGGTGTGCGGATGAAAGAAACCATCGGGTTTGCGCTTAACGGAAAGGCTGTGAGTCTTGAAGTCGATCCCAGTCGCGCACTTCTGTGGGTTCTGCGGTATGACCTGGGTCTAACCGGTCCCAAGTACGGTTGTGGAGAGGGGCTTTGCGGGGCGTGCACGGTGCTTGTCGAGAGAGAACCCGTGCGGTCGTGTCTGCTGGAGGTAAAGGCAGTTGCGGGCAAGAAGGTTACCACCATTGAGGGTCTGGCCAAGAACGGCGAACTTCACCCCCTGCAGAAGGCCTTCGTCGAGCAGGATGCCCTTCAGTGCGGCTACTGCACTCCGGGGATGATAATGAACGCCTACAGCTTGCTGTTAAATACTCCTCAGCCTTCGCGGAGTCAGATTATCGAACATATGGAGGGAAACTTGTGCCGCTGTGGAGCTCACAGACGCATCGTCCAGGCAATAGAGACGGCCGCGAAAGAGATGGCAGGAGGCAAAAGATGAAAGGCGATGACCACATGGAACGCGACATATAT
>Ga0315294_10000302_pt1 | contig 52798 bp, 59 predicted proteins | sample YL17G13_40_MG_FD_203626 | JGI IMG/M metagenome (GOLD analysis project Ga0315294, IMG submission 203626) | Sediment microbial communities from Yellowstone Lake, YNP, Wyoming, USA - YL17G13_40 | ecosystem: Environmental > Aquatic > Freshwater > Lake > Sediment | place: USA: Wyoming | collected... | reverse complement strand
ACCGGAAGTGTCGGTAAAGCCAAAGAGACGAGGGAAAATATTCCCAAGCCGACAATCTTGATAATGTCTTTTTCATTTTCCCCGATTATTGGTTTTCTTGGCTTCATATTTTTATTTTATCATCTATCAATAAGTAATGCGATCGCACCAATAATTTACAGGTTGAGATCGGGAAATTAGATTTAGGAAAAATTGGATTTATTAAAATTAGATTTTAGGTTTAAGTGTGAACTATTATGGGTTGACAAGCGATTGACACTCAATGAAAGGGTGCTACTATTAGATTGATATAGAATATTGAGGAATTTGTGAAATTAAAAGGTGGAACCTGTCCTGAGCGAGGTCGAAGGGTTTTGTTTATCCCTGGTGGAATCGAAGGACCCTCTCTCATTATAAAAAAAGCTGGGCAAATTCTTCAAATTGTTTCATTTATTTTAATATCTTCCTTCGTTTTTTTACCTTTTCGAGCTTTGGCTTGGTTCGATGAAACCAATGGTTCGGCTTCTGTAGTTGTAGGTCAGCCAGATTTTGAGTCGAACGGTAATAATCAAGGAGCGGGAAATAATAATGCTGCACCCAATACCTTATCTTCCCCTTCTCGTGTTTTTACTGTTGGTACAAAGCTTTTTATCGTTGAACAAAACAACAATCGTATCCTTGTCTTTAATAGTATTCCAACTTCCAATAACGCTTCAGGAAATTACGCTGTGGGTCAAGTAGATTTAAATAGTGGTAGCGAAAGACCTCCTGCTGGCTTACCGACAGATAGAAATTTTTGGAGGCCTTTTGGTGCAGCTACGGATGGGCAAAGACTTATTGGTAATAGTAGTTCCAATGGTAGAGCTTTAATTTGGAACAGCGTACCGACTACCTTTGACATCGGTGCAAATATTGCTCTTGGGCAGTCTGATTTTGTAACACTAACAATAAATGAAGGAGGAAGATCTGCCGCCAGTCTCAGTCATAATAATGCTGTTTTTACTGATGGGACGCGTTTATTTCTCTCTGATTATGGAAATCATCGTGTATTGATCTGGAATACTTTTCCTACCGCCATGAAGCAACCAGCAGATATAGTAGTTGGGCAACCAGATTTTGCCACCGGCACTGCCAATACAGGTGGGATAGGTCCCAATACTCTTAATAGTCCTTGGGATGTACATTATGATGGAGAGCACCTTTTTATTGCCGACCGATTTAATCACCGAGTCTTAATCTATAATTCTCTTCCAATCTCTAATAATACTTCAGTTGATATAGTCATAGGTCAGGCTGATTTTGTCTCAAACTTGCCTAATCAAAATGGAGATCCGGGAGCTAATACTTTAAATGGTCCCGTAGGTGTATATAGCGACGGGCAAAGGCTTTTCATAAGCGATATGGGTAATAACCGTGTCTTAGTTTATAATTCTATTCCTACAGTCAATAATGCATCGGCTGATATAGTTATCGGTCAAACTAATTTTACTTCAAACTCCCCAAATCAAGGAGGAGATCCGGGAGCCAATACTTTGAAAAACCCCTTTGGGATATTTTCTGATGGTAGAAGATTATTCATTGCCGATTACGGCAATCACCGTGTCCTTATATTCAACGAATTATTTCCTTCTACTCTTTCACTGTTTCTCAACCTACCCAATGAAAAAAGACCAGTGAACTTAGATGAGGAACAAACTATAACCGCTCCAAGTTATACTATTCAAGTAAAACCTATGAGCAAAGGCCTTACTAAAGTAGAATTCTATGTCGATAACAATCTGATTTGCACGAACAATAATCCTGATTCAAATGGTGTTTTTAGTTGCGATTGGGATACGACTAAATATCACTCGACAATAAAGATAATTGCCTATTACACCTCGGGAAAAACAGCCACTCTGACAAGAAATGTGGCTGTCAGTGGTGTTGAGACGAATTTGGAGAATATGACTATTTTACCCGAAACCGGCGCAGATTTATTTGAACATTTTTACGAATTCTTCAGACATTTTAATCTATTTTTTTAAACTAATTGCGATTTGTTATTTTCGAGTCCTAAATCTTGTTTTCGGGATTTATTTTAGGTAAGATAAAGAAGAAAAAAGTTCGAGCAGAAGCGAGAACACACTACTTTTTAATATTTTAGATAATCTGTATAATAATATCAGACCTCAAATTCTAAGGGAGGAAATGGAGCCAATTTTAGATGAGAATGATCTCAAGAATCTTTTTGGTGCCGAGGTGGAAAAACCGCCAGAGGATATTTTAGGGTTGCCGCCAATATCGGAAAACGCTTTCGTTTATCCGACGCCAGTAGAAGGTGTAATTTATCCCCCTGCCACTCGAAAAGAAAAAGCTCTCAAATCCCTGGGCGATATTAAATACACAATTTTAAAATTTGCGACGATCTTTATTTTAGTTTTTGTTTTAACCTACTCCTTAATTAATGGCACAGCGCTCTCGAAAAAATTTAAATTTTTTTGGGAGACAACTTACGGAAAGAAAACAACGGAAAATTTACAGACCCCGCCGCCATTTAATAATTCCTCCGAGGCGCGGCTGGCAATTCCGAAAATTTCCGTTGAGGCGCCAATTGCTTGGAATATTGACGACAATCAATTAAATCAGAAATTATTAGAAGGGGTTGCTCATTACATAGGTACGGCCTTGCCCGGCGAGAAGGGAAATGTCTTTATCACCGGCCATTCATCTTATTATTCCTGGGTTAGATCATCATACAAGGACATTTTCGCTCTGCTTGATAAGCTTAATGTCGGCGATAAAATATATATCCGCTACAATCAAAAAACATTTACTTATTCCGTTGTGAGTACGAAAGTCGTTTCCCCGGATAAATTAGAGGTCTTAAATCAAACTTCCGATAATATTTTGACATTGATGACCTGCGTACCAATCGGAACGAATTTAAATAGATTAATTGTCACGGCCAAACAAATCGAGCCAAACCCGGCGAGTACTAACGTATATTTTTAGCCTTTATACCGCCCTCATCTAAATAAAGGGTTGTCGAACCATTATTTCTAAATGCGAACATCGATGGCTCTGAGCTTACGAGATTAAACAATAGTTTATTATTGGAACCATCGAGGTCAATCACTCTCACCTCATTGCTAATTTGGCAGACGATATGTTTATTATCGAGATAGAGGGCGGCCGCTAAAATTTTTTGGCTAAAGCGAGTGACTAAATTCTCGCGATAATATATTTCTGTATCTTTTATTGTTAAATCGTTAGCCGAACTCGTATATTCTGTTGATAATTTATCAATTGTAATTAACTCTTGCAAATTCGCGTCTTCGGCTTTTTCGCGAAACAAAGTTATATCTTCATAGATGATTGCTATCCCCGAATCAACCCTGATCGCTTTGGACCATCCCTGATATTTATCGTGGCTGATCGTAATTTTATAATTTCCCGCCGGTAGATTGCTAATCCTTTTGGGAAAGCCCGTTTTTAAATCTTTACCGTTCATTTGAATGGTGACATCTCTTGGCTCACCATCGAGAATAATCATGCCCGTTTTTATAATATGGCCGGTTTTGTAGTTAAGTTGATAACCATTGGCCTTAAGAACGATTAAAAAAGCGAAAAACAAAAAAGATAATGATAAAATTCCCCAAAAAATAGAAATCAACAATAACTTTTTAATCCTGTTAGTAAGTTTTCTCATTCGGTTGTTTGATTTTCCTCAATTTTTGTGTTAGAATATCGGGGTATTTTGTTTGGCTAAAACTTATCTGTAGTATAATATAATTAAGAGTAAAGATAAAGACATATTTAGCTATATTCTAAGGAGCCACCATCGCAAAGTTTATAATCAACGGTCAACAAAAATTGTCAGGATCAATTGATGTCAATGGCGAAAAAAATACCGCGATTAAATTGATGGCAGCGAGTATTTTAACTGGCAAAGCTATTTTACATAATGTACCTGATATTATAGATATTGGCAAACTCGCTTTAATATTAAAAAAAATGGGCGCGGAAATTTTACGCGACGAACACACCCTCAAGATAAATACTCAAAATCTTTCGGGCGTTAACCCAGATCCTGATTTGGTTCGATCAATTCGCGCTTCAATTATATTAGTCGGGCCTCTTCTGGCGCGTTTTGGTAAAGTCAAAATTCCTCATCCGGGTGGCTGTGTTATCGGCGCTCGCCCGATCGATCTGCACATTAAGGCTTTCCGCGATTTAGGCGTAAGTGTTGTAGAAGCACCCGATATCTACGAATTCAGGATTGATAAAATTAAGAAGTCTGAAATAGCCTTTGATAAAATCTCCGTTGGCGCGACGGAAAATTTATTGATGTTTGCCAGCCGCCATCCCAATAAAATTTCCTTAAATAATTGTGCGATTGAGCCTGGGATTATTGACTTAATCGGTTTTCTAAATCAAGCTGGGGCAAAAATTAAAGTTAACAATCGCCTCATCTCAATAATTGGCTCTGATAAATTAAAGCCGGTCGAATATACCGTTATTCCCGATCGTATTGAGGCCGGTACTTTCGCTATTTTAGCGGCAACTACCGGCAGCGAGCTCGAGATTAATCGGGTTGATCCTACTCACCTCGACGCCCTCCTTAGTAAGTTCAATGAGATTGGGGTACAATTTGAAATTAGCCAAGATAAATTATATATTAAGAGGTCACCCGAATTGAAAGCGGCAACAATTGCAACCGCCGTCTATCCAGGCTTTCCGACCGATCTACAGTCACCGATGGGTGTCTTACTAACCCAAGCGATCGGAAAAAGTAAAATAAAAGAAAATATATTCGAAAACCGTCTTGGTTATCTTGAAAAATTAAAGAAAATGGGCGCTAAGATTAACATTATTAATAACCAAGAAGCCGAAATCCTCGGTCCGACAGAACTTTCTGGCGCCAAAATCGAAAGTTTGGATTTGCGCGCTGGCGCCACGTTAATTATCGCCGGGCTTATCGCTAAAGGGAAAACAGAAATCGCCGAAGCCGAAACAATTGACCGAGGCTACGAAAAAATAGAAGAACGTTTAGCAAAAATCGGCGCTAAAATTCAAAGAGTTAATTAAAAAACGCACCAATAATACCCACGAAAAAAGGGTCTTTATGATATTAAAAAGGATTGGGATCGATTTAGGAACGACGAATATTTTATTCTATATTCCCGCCAAAGGAATTGTTATTAATGAACCCTCGGTGGTTGCTTTAGAAGTATCTCAAAACAGGGTGATGGCTTTTGGTAGCGAAGCTAAAGAAATGCTGGGCCGAACGCCCGATAGTATCATTGCCGCCCACCCGCTTAAAGACGGGGTCATTGCTAACTTCGGAATTGCTAAGGTGATGATCAGACATTATATTAACAAACTTAGCGGTACGGTACGATTTTTTAAGCCAGAAATAATGATTTCTATCCCGGCTGGGGCGACATCGACTGAACGCCGGGCGGTAACTGATGCCGCCATCCAAGCGGGCGCCAAAGCGGCCTATTTGATTAAAGAGCCAGTCGCCGCCGCTCTTGGGGCGGGAATTAGTATTGCCGGCCCCTCTGGCAACATGATTATTGATATCGGCGGCGGGACTTCAGAAGTAGCGGTCATCGCTTTGGGTGACATTGTTGCTTCAACATCAGTCCGGGTCGGCGGTAATCGGTTCGACGAAGCGATCGTTAAAGAAATCCGCAAAAAACACAATCTTGTTATCGGCGAGGTCACTTCCGAAATGGTAAAAGTCAAAATCGGCTCTGCTTTACCATTAAAAAAAGAGCTCTCAATGGAGGTCTCTGGCTGTAATGTGATCACCGGACTGCCGGAAAGTTTAATTGTTAGTTCGTCTGATATTGTGCTGGCACTGCGTGAGCCGATTAACGAAATTATTTCGGCGGTTAAGAGCGTTCTGCAAAAAACACCGCCCGAGCTTGCTTCGGATGTGATGGATAAAGGGATTGTTATGACCGGCGGGGGCTCATTGCTGCGGGGCCTGGATTCACTTCTAACCAAGGTTACGGGTGTGCCTTGCCAAACAGCCGAAGACCCAACTCTATCTGTCGCCAAAGGGACGGGGATCGCGATCGAAAACTTAGAAGCTTTTAAAAAATCTGTTTTGTGGCTGAGATAATATCCACTAATCTTTTTCACAAATACACACGAATGCCTAGGGTAACTATTTATAATTAGTGCTAATTTGTGTGTAAAATTCGTGGTAGGGAGATTCAAATTATGATTATTGGCATTGACGCCTCAAGGGTGGCTAAACAATTTAAAACTGGGACGGAAACATATACGATCGAGTTGATCAGTGCACTTTCAAAAATCGACCGAAAGAACAGCTATATTCTATATTCACCCAAACCGGTTAGGGAAAAATTGCCCGATCTCGGAAATAATTTTAATTTTAAAGTTTTGCCGTTTGGTCGCTTTTGGACGCAAATACGCCTGACCCGCGAGATGATCAGCCATCAGCCTGACGTTTTATTCGTGCCCGCTCATACCTTACCCTTAGTTTTTCCTCAAAAGTCGGTTGTGACTTTGCATGATTTAGGCTTTAAACATTACCCGGAGCTTTATTCGTCAACCGATCTCCTATACCATAATTGGGCGATGAATCACTCGATCAAACACGCCTCTCATGTCATTGCCGTTTCTCGGTTTACCAAAAATGATATCTTAGCCCATTATAAGATTGATCCAGCAAAAATTAGCGTTATTTATGAGGGCTATGATGAAAAATCATTTAAACAGTTAAAAACGAAGTCTGTCTCAAAACCATATATTCTATATATTGGACGCTTGGAAGAAAAGAAAAATATTGTCGGTATGATTAAAGCCTACAGCCTGCTACGAAGAGAGAATAAAATTAATCATCAATTTATTGTGGCAGGAAATCCAGGCTTTGGATATGAAAAAATAATTGCCGAAATAAATAAGCTTCCAGCAGAAATTAAAAAAGACATTATTTTGCCCGGCTATGTTCCGCAAGAAAAATACATCGGGCTCTTAAAAAACGCCGATATATTATTGTTTTGTACTTTTTTTGAAGGTTTTGGCCTGCCCCCCCTTGAAGCAATGGCGGTTGGTGTTCCCGTTGTGGCCTCGAATCGGACTTCGATTCCGGAGATCACCGGCAAGGCGGCTTTGTTGGTTGATCCAGAGAAACCATTTGAGATGGCCGCGGCCTTAAGTAGAGTTATTAACGGCGATGGCCTGCGTAAAGCTTTAATTTCTAAGGGTTTGGCGCGTGCTTCATTATTTTCTTGGCGTAAAGCCGCCCAAAAGACTTTGGAGGTTTTGGAAGGTCTTTAATCTTGCTCGGATTGAGAATATGATAGCTATGGGAGGAAATATGAAATCATTAGCGGACGGTTTAATTGTTCTCTCGGTAATTGCGATTGTCTTATCGATCATCGGTGCTTTGGGCACGGACATTTGGCTTGCTTCAACCCAGTGGGCGCTTGTGGCCGGTGTGCTGGGCATTTGGGCAGTTTATATCAAGATTCGTGATTAAATCTTGATCTTTGGATGTCTTTATCATATAATTTAAGGTTCAAAATGATCACTATTTTAGATGTGAAAATTGATTCGGTTAGTTTCAAAGAGGCGCTTGAAAAGGTGCAGTCTTTAATTAAAAAAGGCAAGCGATCGTTTATTATTACTCTTAACCCAGAAATGATCATCGCCGCCCAAAAGGATTCGGAATTTCGCGAAATTGTCAACGATGCAGATTTAGTCACACCAGATGGTTATGGTTTAATGCTGGCGGCCCGTTTTTTAGGCCAGCCACTTAAAGAACGGGTTACCGGCGTTGATCTAACCTGGGCGTTATTGAAACTGGCTGAAGAGAGGGAATATCGCGTTTTTTTACTCGGCGGGGCAACTGGCGTGGCCAAAAAAGCGGCTGAGAATATCAAACGAGTTCATCCGAGAATAAAGTTTGCCGGTATCTCATCGGTTGATCCTGATGACAAAGATATTTTCGATACGATAAGTCATGCTAAACCGGATATTTTATTTGTCGCCTACGGCGCGCCAAAACAGGAAAAATTTATTAATAGTCTTATACATCCAGTTTCGAATTTAGAATTTAGGATTTCGGATTTACCCAAGCTTTCAATTGGAATCGGAGGAACGCTTGATTACATCGCCGGAATTGTTTCTTACGCACCTCGATGGGTTAGATGGCTTGGGTTAGAGTGGCTTTATCGTTTATTTACAGAGCCAAAAAGATTTAACCGGATAATTACCGCCACCATCCGTTTTCCTTGGACGGTTTTAAGATCTAAGTTTAAATAATAAAAAGAGCTTTCGCTCTCTTAAAATGAGTCAGGCGGGACACAAGTTCGCGCCCCGCCCTCGAGTTGGCTATCATCACCGGCCCGAAAGGTATCGGTAGACATTTCCCGCCGGATAGGCGATCCTGCTAAGGAATCTGCGCCCAGCCAGGGTTTCCAGGTCTTCTGCCACTTCCTCTGTTTGCCTCCGAAGAAGCGAGGCGATCTGTCCGGCGTTGAAGACCGTGTTAGGATGAGACTGGAAGAAAACGATCAGCTTTGCGACTTCAGTCGACACCAGATGGCTTTCCACTGCAGGCGCCATTGGTTGTGGTGTTGGATGATGGACAGCAGCCATAGGCCTAGCGACCGGATCATCCTTTCGAATGCGGCTGGCTAGCTCTTGAAGCCGGTAAGCCCTTGTCACGATTCTTGCCTGAAGTTCCTCAATCGGCATGGACTCGAGCTCAGCTTGCTTTCTGGCCCGGCGATCGAGAAAGGCCTGCGCCTCTTTCGCTGCGCGCCTCAGGCTAAGTCCCCTCTCAAGCCCTTGGATGATCAGGGCGGCCTTTTCGACCGCCGCATAGTCGTAGGTATAATTGCGACCTTTCCGTCCGCATTGAACAAAGCCCTGTTCCGTCCAGTAGGTAAGTTGCTTATCAGATATTCCGCAGAGCTTCGTCACCGGCCTGACTCCCAGCTCAAGCCGCCCAAGCGTCTGGCTAAGGTCTATAGGGTGAATAGCGGGCTCCTCTTCGGACACTTTCGCCATCTTTTTGCTCCTAAGATGCTGGGCGGGAACATTCTGCCCTTTGGAAACTACCCACATTTTATAATATGACCACTGTTTTTTCAAGAGTGGAAACAAAAAAAAGAGCTTTCGCACTCTGGTTTATCACTTCTATACTTCTCAGTTAAGAAGTGACATTCTAGAGCTTTTACAATTTAGCCCGGAAAATGCGACGGTTTGTAAAACGTCCCGTTGAAGTGGAAGGGAAGGATGGTACGGTTATATATAGCAAAAAGACGACATTGAAATCGAACTCTTGTATTTAGTATCGACTTTTTGCTATCATATCTTTGCCTAAACAATCAGACAGGAGGAGACGACAGTGTCTATTCCGAGCGATGTATGCTGGGCTGTTACTGCCATCTCAATCATGGGTGGCGGCTACATTGCAACAAGACGAGGAGCGGCCGACGATCGGTTTCTGGAACGCTGGACGGCTGCCCTGATTCTGTGGGGGCTGGCAGTTACGAGCATCTGTTGCTCACTGCAGGCGAAGTCTTGGCATCTGGTGTCTGCCAGCGAACAGAAGGCCATCATCCAGATCGGTCCTTTGGTGGTCATCGTGTGGCTAATTGCCATTATCTGGGCTGGAGTTTACAGACGCGGCCGACCGGCGATTCTGGCTCCGAGACCCGGCACCTACGAGATCTTGGGTCTCGTCAGAGACAGAAGGAAATACTATGCCATCATCAGGCTCTTCCTGTATCGCCATATAGGCGAACAGATCGACTCCGATGTCTACACTCCAGTGCTCGTACCGCTTCCGTCGGACATCCCGGAAGTTCAGTTGAATCAGGCTGAACCGGGGTGGTTCCTTAACATCTCTGGGGATCGCTATATGCTGTTTGAAGTGGTGTCCCAGTCGGCCTGAAACCAACGAGCGAACTTCTCCAGCCACGCGGCGAACATCGTGTTCGCCGCGTTCTGCTATAATTAACTGCTTACACATTCCTTTCTACACTTGACAAGTGTAAATAATGTTAATACACAAAAACAATTGACAAAACCGTATCTTTTTTTCTAAGATGTGGCTGACATATGAATAAGGAAAAACCGATTAAAATTGGTGTTATTGGCGGAACGGGATTTGAGAACCCCACGATTTTCAAAAAGAAAAGAACTATCGCGGTTATCACCAAATTCGGCAAACCATCCTCGAAATTGATTCTAAGCAAAATTGGCGATAAAGATATCGTTTTTCTTTCACGACATAATATTGGTCATTCGATAATTCCATCGTTAGTTCCTAACCTGGCCAACATCGCCGCCCTAAAAAAACTGGGCTGCACTCACATCATCGCCACCACCGCTTGCGGTTCTTTGCGTGAGAAAATTAAACCTGGTGATTTTGTTTTTGTTGACCAATTCATCGACCGGACGACTAAGCGCCAATCAACTTTTTTTGAAAAAGGCCACGTATTACATGTTCCAATGGCCGAACCTTTTTGTCCTAATTTAAGAAAAATACTTGCCGAGACGGCTAAAAAGTTAAAATATCGTTTTCATCCAAAAGGCACGGTCGTGACAATCGAAGGTCCGCGTTTTTCTTCAAAAGCCGAGTCCTTGATGTTTCAAAAATGGGCTGGAGATGTTATTAACATGAGCACCGTTCCAGAGGTTGTCCTGGCCAGAGAAGCCGGCCTACATTACGCGGTTATTGCCATGTCAACTGATTATGACTGTTGGCACAAAACTGAAAAGTCCGTTGATGCCTCAATCATCTATGAAATTATGAAAAAAAATGTTGATAAAGTCGAAAAGTTAATTTTAGAAGTTATTCCCAAAATTAAAAATTATAACGTCAAGGACGATATATCGCATACGCGTTATGATACTTGTGATTGCCAATCAGAAATTTCTAAAATCCAAATGGATTCGTAATCCATTTTATATGTTATGAAGAAAAAGACGCCAACTCAAATTATCGAATCAAAAATCCGCCATATTCCGAATTTTCCTAAAAAGGGGATTTTATTTCATGATGTGACGACTTTGATTAAAGATTATGATGCTCTTAATTTAGCCTGTCAGCTGCTTTATCGCAAGGTCAAACACCTCAAAATCGACGCGGTTGCCGGGATTGAATCACGGGGATTTGTTTTCGGTGCCATTTTGGCTACCAAGCTTAAAAAGGGTCTGGTGATGATTCGTAAAGAGGGGAAGCTGCCGGCAAAAAAGATTCACACCCAATACGAACGCGAATACGGACCAAGTAAGATCGAAATTCATATTGATGCAATTAAAAAAGGAGATAAAGTTCTGATTGTCGATGACCTCTTGGCTACTGGCGGCTCAATGATGGCGGCTTGTAAGTTGGTTGAAAAACTCGGCGGCAAGATCGCCGGTTGCGCTTTTATTGTCGATATGCCCGATCTCAAAGGCAGGGAAAAGCTCAAAAAATATCCGATATTTCATTTGGTTGAATTTATGGGTGAATAGTTCCAAAAGAGAACAACCCCCGTCCGCGGACGGGGGTTGCAAGATGTACTCTGAGGCGATCTAGAGGATCTGGACGCCGCGCTCGCCCTCGACGACTTCGCCGATCAGTTGACCGATAAAGCCGTACTTGAAGGCGATGTCTATCCCGTTACGGGCCTCATCCATTGTGGGACAAACCTGGACGAAACCTAAGCCCATGTTGAGCTTGGCGAAAGCCTCCTCCAACGCGACCCCCTGCTCGAGAACCCAGTCGAAGAAGGGAGGCCGTGGCCACTTGGTACTATCGATGACCGCGCGGCAGTTCTCGGGCAGGTTGCGGCCGATGTTGTCGGGTAGCCCTCCGCTGGTGATGTGGCTGTTGGCCGAGATGTTCACCCCCTTGGCGAGCTGGGCGATTACCATCTTGGCGAAGTTGGGTTGCCGCTGCAGCAGCGATTCGGCCACGGTCTTGCCGGTCGGCGGGAAGATGTCGCGGATCCCGAGACCCGCCCTGGCGTTGACCTTGCGCAGCAGCGAGGAACCGTTGATCATGTGGAAGCCGACGCTGTAGCCGACGATCACGTGCCCCGGCTTGATCCGCGCCTTCGGGTTGATGTAACGGTCGCGCCGGCCGTAGCCGAGACAGAAACCGATCACATCGTACTGGCCCTCGACGATGGTCCCCGGACACTGGGCCAGCTCGCCGCCGACGATCATTACTCCCAGCTCGACGCTGGCTTCACTCATGCCCTTGATGATCAGGCCGTTGATCAGCGGCTGCATGTCGGTGGAGGTGATCATGTCGAGCAGGAAGTAGGGTTTGTTCCCACCGCAGGCAACGTCAGCGCAGCAGTGGGCAGCCACGTTGTAGCCGGTGTTGACCAGGCCTGCTGGAAAGAAGCTGTAGGCGGCAATCGCCTCTTGCGGGATTGTGCCGGCGCTGTCCACTGAGGATGCGATGATCAGCTCTTCGAGCGGGATGCCGTCCCGCGCGGCCGCTTGTCCGATGGCGACCGGGGCGGAGAACGGTTGGCCGTGGCGGTCCAGCATGTCCAGCCCGTGCGTCAGCGTGAGAAACGGAAACATCGCGACCAGCGAGGCGTTGGCGGCATCTATATCGACGCCGGCGTCCTTGTACGTAATCGGCTCCCTGCCCATGGTCTCTCCTTGGTACATCAGTTCTGACTCCATTAAATAGGAAATCGGGTTACCTGTCAAATGATTAATTTGACATTTTGTTTGATAGATGATATGCTTTGAATGCGATGGTAAGTCTTAGACTTACCATTTTTTGTTCCCCGAACAGTTCCTTCCTGACTTATTAAACTACGTTCAATCACGCAGGAGCGTCGTCTACGGGGCAAGCCCCCAAAATAGATATTTGACATCGTTAAAAAATAGCGTAAAATGTAAAGTGAACTTAACATTATGCTTAATGCATTTTGTTAACTAAAGGAGTATTTTATAACGATCACTTCGTTCAACGTTTTGTCTAGTACTGATCAAAAGAAATTCTATAGTAAATGATAGTGTTAAACGGAATATATCATTAAGAGAGGAGTTCGACATGGCAATTTCACCTTTTATGGCCGCGATTAATCAAATTTGCGACGAAAAAAGTCTTTCCAAAGACATCGTCATGGAAACAATCGAAGCCGCCATCGCCGCGGCTTATCGCAAGGATTTTGGCAAACCCTCACAAGTAATTAAAGTTAAACTAGACCCGGAAACTGGTCAAAACCAAGTCTGGCAAGTTTTTGAAGTTGTTGAGAAAATCGAAAATGCCGAAGCCCAAAAAATTCTTACTGAGGCAAAAAAAATTGATAAAAAGGCTAAAATTGGCGATGAAGTCCAAATTGAACTTGAGCCAAAATCAGATTTTGGCCGGATTGCCGCCCAGACGGCCAAACAAGTCATTATTCAAAGAATTCGAGAAGCTGAACGTGAGATGCTTTATAAGGAATTTAAAGATAAAGAACAAAAAATTGTTAATGGCGTTGTCCAACAGATTGAGGGTTCGAATGTGATTATTGACTTGGGCAAGCTCAACGGTCTGATGTTGCCGTCTGATCAACTACCTCAAGAAAAATATTATACCGGCCAACGTGTAAAAGTATATGTTCGCGAAGTTGAAGAGACCAATCGCGGCCCACGAGTACTTGTCTCCCGCACCGATCCGAGCTTAATTAAAGGATTATTTGAATTGGAAGTGCCAGAAGTTGCTTCCGGAACAGTCGAAATCAAAGGCATTGCTCGTGAGGCCGGTTCTCGTTCAAAAGTAGCGGTCTATACCGAACAAGAAGGTTTAGATCCGATTGGTTCGTGCGTCGGCCAACGCGGGACAAGAATCCAAGCTGTTTTAGCCGAGCTTAGTGAAGAAAAAATTGATATTGTGCTTTGGGACGAAAAAGATGATCAATATATCATGAATGCCCTGTCACCGGCTAAAGTCGAGAAGGTAAAGCTTTGCAAAAAGGACAAGAAGGCACGGGTTGAAGTTCAAGAAGATCAATTGTCTTTGGCGATTGGAAAAGGCGGTCAGAATGTCCGTCTTGCTTCCAAAATAACTGGCTGGAATATTGATGTTGAGAAATTGGCCGAAACTAAAGTAGAGAAAGATATCGAGAAAGTCAAAACCGCTGAAAAGCCAAAACCGGAGGGAATTAAAAAATCTACCAAAGTAAAAACAAAAAAAACTAAGTAATTTAATAGTAGCGAGAATATATGAATGAAAGCAATGAAATATTTAAAAAATTTTCTGAAAATTCGCGTAAAATCCTGATTTCCGCCCAAAAAATCGCCCAAAGCGTCAATTCTTCAATTAACTCTCAGCATCTTCTATTGGCGCTGGCCATAACACCTGGTACTTTGGCGCATTCTATCTTACAAGAACACATGATCTCGCTTGACCAAATAAGGCTTGTAATATCCCTGCAAGGTATTAAAAATAAACAAGATTCAACTGGGCTCTCGCTTGAAGGTAAAAAAGTGCTTGAAAAAGCTGCCTTTATAGCGAAAAAATATTACCATAACCAAATTGATCCAGAACATATTTTGCTGGCGATAGTTTCAATCCAAGAAGCTCTTGGCTTTGAAATAATTTCAAGGGTTGGCTCCGACCCGGATACGATTCGCGATCAAGTCTCTGATTTATTCCGCGATATCGAGGAAGTTGATCTTCAAGCATTCTCGCGGATAAACCCGCAATTACAAATGCCGCCGTCAACAGGACTCGATGAACGCTCTAATTTTTCCGAAATGACACCAATCCAAGAACAAATGCCGAGGGGGGATCAAAAAAACGTGATGGATTACTATACCACCGACTTAACCAAACTCGCCAGCGAAGGAAAAACAGATCCATTAATCGGACGCGAAAAAGAACTGATGCGCGTAATCCAAATTCTTTCGCGGCGGACCAAAAATAATCCTGTTTTAATTGGTGAATCCGGAGTCGGCAAAACTGCCATTGTCGAAGGTTTAGCCCAACGGATTGCTAAGGGAAATATTCCCCAAACCGTGGCAAACAAAAAGATTATTATGCTTGATTTAGCTTTGCTGGTTGCCGGGACAATGTATCGCGGTCAGTTTGAAGATCGAATTAAAAAAATAATGGATGAAATTGAAAAGCTCGGAAACGTGATTTTGTTTGTTGACGAATTACATACTGTTGTTGGGGCTGGTTCGGCTGAAGGTTCATTAGACGCGGCCAATATTTTAAAACCATCTTTGGCTAAAGGGAAAATCCGTCTGATTGGGGCGACGACGGCTGATGAATACCGTCGAGTCATTGAAAAAGACCCAGCGCTTGAAAGACGGTTGCAAAAGATTTTAGTTGAAGAACCATCCCCTAGAGAAACTGTCGAGATAATTAAAGGCTTGAGGCCCAAATACGAAGAATATCATCATGTAAAAATCACTGATGAGGCAATTGAGGCGGCGGTCAATCTATCTAAACAATACATTAATGATCGGTTTTTACCTGATAAGGCGATTGATTTAATTGATGAGGCGGCGGCTAGCCGTCATTTGAACCGCGATGATCGAGAATTCTATAAAATCAGGAATTTAGAAAAACAAATCGGCTTAATTAAAATTGAGAAAGATAAATATCTTGGCTTACAGGATTATCAAAAAACTTCTGAGCTTCGGGATTTAGAATTGCGTTTGGCAACCGAAGTAGCGACGGCCAAAAAGTCGCAATCTTCCCGCGTCGAAGAAATTTCTATCTCGGATATCGCTAAGGCTGTCTCATTGTGGGTTAATGTGCCGGTTGAAAATCTGGCTAAATCTGAGAAACAGAAACTCTTACATTTAGATAAAATTCTCAAGAAATATATTATCGGCCAAGATGAAGCCATCCAGAAAGTAACCCAAGCAATCCGCCGCCGTCGCACCGGGATTTCTGATCCTAATCGTCCGATCGGTTCATTTATTTTTATGGGCCCGACTGGTGTGGGAAAAACAGAATTAGCGCGCGTTCTAGCCCAAGAGAAATTCGGCTCACGCGAAGCAATCATTAAGATTGACATGTCTGAATTTATGGAACGCCATAATATTTCCCGGCTTGTTGGCGCCCCACCCGGATATGTTGGTTACGATGAAGCAGGAAAATTAACAGAGCAAATTCGTCGTAAACCATATTCCCTCGTTCTTTTTGACGAGATCGAAAAAGCTCATCCAGAAGTTTTTAATATCTTACTACAGATTCTGGAGGACGGCGAATTAACCGATGCCAAAGGCAAAAAAGTTAATTTTAGAAATACAATTATTATTATGACTTCAAACTTGGGTGTCCAGCAATTAAACCAACACTCAGCCATTGGCTTTGCGGCAACGGGCCAGAAAAAGAGGAAAATTCATGAAGAATTCGAAAAAATGAAAAATGAAATTTTACAGAGCCTTAAAGATGAATTCCGTCCCGAATTGTTAAATAGAATTGATAATATTGTAATTTTTAGACCGCTTGACAAGAAGGACCTGCTAAAAATTATCGATTTGAATCTAGTGCAACTGGCCGAACGTCTTGACAACCTCGGTTATAAAGTCCATTTTGATTTATCAGTCAGAGACTTCATTCTAAAAGAGGGATATGATCCCAATTTTGGCGCTAGACCGATCCGCCGAGCAGTCTCCGAATTAATTGAGGACCCACTCTCAGAAGAAATTTTATCCGGCAAAGTGCAAAAAATTGGTAGAATTAGCGTACGGGTTAAAAATAAAGAAATAATTTTCGCCTATAAAAGCGCGCTTGCCCCAGCCGGCAAATAATTTGTTTGACGAACCAAATCGATTATGAAATAATGAGGCAAGAGGGAGGGAGATGAAACATCGTTGTCTAGCAGTTTTCATTGTATTTGTTCTATTTTTCACAATTTATGGATTTATCACCTTTGGCGTATTTCGAGCAATTTCAACCGCTCGATTTTTGAATCAGGCGTTTGCTTCTTCAAATTTCTATAATAATATCAATGAATTTGCCAATTCTCTTGCCGCTGGCTCTGAGAACCAAGGTATTCAGTCAAAAATTTTTATTAAACTTCTTGGCGAGCTAATCGAGCCCGCCGATTTAAAGGCACAAATTGAAAGAAATAGCACCGTCTTTATCGGTTACTTAAAGAATGAAAAGTCAACTCTTGATGTTAGTTTTGACTTAAAAAAAATAAAATCATCTATAAAGTTGGAATCGGGGATAATATTACCCCCGATTATCACCGATGAAATCAAGAACCTGCCAACATGCGAGGGCGGCCAACCCACGACCGAAAAGATAGATTGTATTCCCGCTAATACCTCTCAAGTTGATTTCGCTAACCAATTAATGAAGAATTACAATCCCGACGATCTTTTAAAAATGCTGCCTGATCAATTCGTACTTGCCGATTATGTCAAAAATCCCGCCCAAACTTTTTATGGTCCTCGTCTTTTTTATACCATTATCAAAATCGGTTTTTACCTCGATTTAATTTTGAGCTTGATCTTTATCTTCTTCTTAATTTTGTTAGGAAAAAATGAGACAGCTTCAGTTTTTCGTTGGACCGGCGTCGCCCTGATGATTCCGGGCGGTGTCAGTCTGATTGAATTCTTCTTGAGCAAACCGCTTTCCAGCATCGCCACCCAGCAAATCTACGCCGGCTTAAAGCATGAATCAATCAAATTTATCAGTCCGGTTGTTGACGCCGTCACTTCCGGCAGCACCCATATCACCTTAATTTATTCCGGCACTGTCTTCTTTTTGGGTTTAATTTTAATAATTATTTCCTTTATCGTACCGCATACAGACACTCCCGTACCGCTGCCACAGCCGCCTAAGCCAAGCACAGGCGGGCTAACGGAGGCAAAATAATGGGTTGTCTACGCTCTTGCTTTAATAAAATTTTTATTTTGATCTTACTTATCGTTGCTCTAACAATCTATTTATTTTGGAAATACCCGCCGTGGTTTCAGGCGATTTGTGAAAGAGTAGTCAAAATATTTTAATTGAACTCAAATAAGAATAAAACGGATTTACAATTCGGTAATTTTAGCTTAAAATGGGCTAGAAGGAAAAGATGGGTAAAATTTTTAAAATTATTTTGCTAGTGATCGGCGCCTTGATCGTGACAGTTATCGGGCTGCGCTTACTTACTCCAGAAGACACCTGTATTAAAGATTCGACCGGCAAGTGGATTGCCCATGGACACCCCAAAACACCCTGCCCAGAATAAGAAATGAGAAAAGAGAAAATCGAGAAGAATAATAAATTTTTAATTTTTAATATTTAAATTTTAATTTTACTAGTATGCCATCAGAAGTTTTAAAGAAAAAAATTGTCTACCTTCCAGAGCCAGAACAAAAGCAAATTATGCAGGCTTTTGAATTTGCCAAAAATGCCCATTTAGGCCAACAAAGGCATACTGGCGAGCCATATATAAATCATGCCCTACAGGTAGCAATTTTTATCGCTGATTTAAAAATGGACTCTTCCGCCATTACGGCGGCTTTGTTACACGATGTTGCCGAGGATACCAAAGTTACAGTGTCTGATATTCAAAAAAAATTCGGCAAAACAGTCGCCAATTTGGTCAGTGGTGTCACAAAGTTGGGCAAAATTAGAATTGTTAGAAAATGGTTTTTTAAGGTTGATAAACAAAAATTAGCGAGCTTTGATCGACAAATTGAAACGCTTAGAAAAATGTTTATGGCCATGGCAAGGGATATCCGCGTTGTCATTATTAAATTAGCTGATCGGCTACATAACATGAAAACGCTTGAAGGGGTAGAGGATTTTAAAAGACTCCGGATTGCTAAGGAGACTCTAGAAATTTATGCGCCACTTGCTTATCGGCTGGGTATGGGGGAACTTAAGGGACAACTTGAAGATTTAGCTTTTCCATATATTTATCCGGAGGAATATCGAAAAGTAAAATCACAAATTGCCGAGGCCTTTCAAAGCCGTAGAGCCTATTTAGGCAAAGTAATTAAAGTCGTCCATAAAAAATTAGCTGATGAGGGGATTAAAGCGGAAATTCACGGCCGCGCTAAACATCTTTATTCTTTATGGCGAAAGTTGCAACGCTATGACAATGATATTTCGCGGATTTATGACTTGATCGCGGTACGAATAATAGTTGATTCAGTCGGCGATTGTTATAAAACTTTAGGAATCATTCACGAGAGGTGGAAACCATTAGTCGGCCGCATCAAGGATTACATTGCCATGCCCAAACCTAATGGCTACCAATCATTACATACAACAGTTTTCTCACTTGATGGTAAGATTGTGGAATTCCAAATACGAACCAAGCAAATGCACGCCCAAGCAGAAAATGGCATTGCCGCCAGCTGGCACTATTCTGAAAAAAAGGGAACCTTGGATTATATCTTAAAAAGAATTAAGAAAGTGCCGCAAGAAGATCTTCGCTGGGTCAAAGAGCTCGTCAAATGGCAGAGAAATCTTCAAGACAATCGGGAATTTACCCATGATCTGGAAGTTGATTTTTTCTCGGACAGAATTTTTGTCTATACGCCCCAGGGCGAGGTCAAAGACCTGCCGGCCGGCTCAACCTCAATTGATTTTGCCTATTCCGTTCATTCTGAAGTTGGCAATGCAACAACCGGCGGAAAAATTAATGGTAAGATGGCCAGCCTTTCGACTGTCCTTCATAACGGCGATATTGTTGAAATAATAAAAGCAAAACGTGGCGGTGGTCCTAAAAGAGATTGGCTTGAATTTGTTAAAACTTCTCTGGCTAAATCACACATCAGAAGAGGAATAAGATCGATTGAAGCGACTAATTTAACCAAGGCAAAACCAGCTAGACGTTAAAAGTCTTGCTTTTTAAGATAAAAACGCCTATATTAAAGAAGTGATGAACAAAGATTTTATCCAATCACCAAGGGGGACTAAAGACATTTTGCCAGATGAGCAAAAATACTGGTTTTTTCTTTTTGATTTGGTTAAAGATAAAATGGCCTCCTTTGGCGCAAAAAGAATTGAAACACCGATATTTGAATATGCTGATATTTTCAATCGTGCCCTAGGACGAGGAACCGATATTGTCGAAAAGGAAATGTTTGAAGTAAGGCGTACCAGCGCCGCCTTAAACACTGAAGCTGATGGACAAGAAAATCGCGTGTTGGTTTTACGGCCTGAATACACGGCTGGGATTGTCCGCGCCTACATTCAAAATGGCATGAATACTTGGCCGCAACCAGTTGAACTTTGGTATTGGGGGCCGAATTTCCGCTATGAGCGGCCGCAAGCCGGTCGTTATCGAATTTTTAATCAATTCGGGATCGAAATTATCGGCGATGATAATCCTTTGGCTGATTCGGCAATAATTTTTCTTGCTTGGCAGATTATCAAACAATTAGGTTTAGAAAAAAATACTGTCATTGATATCAACAGTTTAGGCTGCTCTATTTGCCGGCCAAAAATGAAAAAGAAATTGGTTGAATATTTTCAACAATTTCTCTCCGAACTTTGTCCTGATTGCAATCGAAGATTTATTGAAAACCCTTTGAGAATTTTGGATTGTAAAGAAAACAAATGTCAAAAAATAGTCGGCGGTGCGCCTCAAATAATTGATCTTCTTTGTCAAACCTGCAAGACACATTTTAAACAAGTATTGGAGAATTTGGAAACTCTTCAAATTCCCTATAATTTAAACCCGCGCCTGGTTCGTGGTTTGGATTATTATGCTCGGACAGTTTTTGAAATTTATCCCAGCTCTGATAGCAACCGGCCGGCCGGCCGAACTCTCATTGCCGGCGGTAGATACGACGGTCTTATCAAAGCCTATGGCGGAGAAGATACGCCCGCAATTGGCTGGGCGGCGGGAATTGAAAGAATTATCGAGGTTATCAAGGAAAATAATATTGAGGTGGCGGAAAAATCTTCTTCGGAAATTTGTATTGTCCAAGTAGGGGATAGAGCCAAAAAAATTGCTTTGCCTTTAGCTGCTCGACTTGAAAATGAGGGTTTTAAGGTAACATTTATTTTAGGCAAAGATTCTTTAAAGGGTCAGTTGCGTTCGGCGAGTAAATACGGGGTAAGGATTTGTTTAATTATTGGTCAAAGGGAAGTAATTGATAAATCAGTTATTGTTCGCGATATGCAGGAGTCTTCTCAAGAAACAATTGACCAGAAAAAATTGGTTGAGGTTTTAAAAAGTAAGCTCAATAAGCTTTAATATATTCAGCTATTTCTTAAGGATGATAAACAGCAAAGGCTGTTTTTTTAGACACTTGACATTCGTTTTTTGTTCGTATAAGATTGAATTGACCGAACAAAATATGAACAATAAATAAAATCCTAAATTCGAATATCTAAATTCTAAACAAATCCCAAATTCTAATGTTTAAAACATTGGGATTTAAAACATTAAATATTGTTTAGGATTTCGTGCTTAGGATTTAGAATTTACTCCGAAGGAGTTATATGGAAACTTTAACCAAACGCCAGAAAGAAATATTAAGTTTTATTCAAGATTTTATCAGCAATCACGATTACGCCCCCTCCTATCGTGAGATGGCCGATCATTTCAAATTGGGGTCGGTTGCAACCGTAGCTGTTCATATTGATAACCTTAAAAATAAAGGTTGTCTCACTAAAGATTACAATGAAGCCCGCTCCTTGCAACTGACCCCTCGTTGGGATGAAAGAATTTTTGAGATACCTTTATTAGGATTAATCGCCGCTGGTTCGCCAATTGAAGCCATTCGCACCAATGAAACAATCGATATCCCAAAAGATATGATGGGAAAAAACGTTTTTGCCTTAAAAGTGCGTGGCGATTCAATGATTGGCGATGGGATTTTTGACGGCGATTATATCATTATCGAACAAACTAATAATCCCAATAACGGTGAGGTTGTCGTCGCCCTACTTGATAACGAAAACGCCACTTTGAAGCGTTATTACCGTGAAAAAGACCACATTCGTTTGCAACCGGCAAATTCTAATTATGGCCCAATTAGAGTCAAGAAAGTATTGATACAGGGAAGGGTGAGAGGTGTCATCAGAAAGTTTAGGTAATTTAATTTGGATGCTAAATTTTAAAGCTGCTGATACTATTAGCGAGCCATGTAGTCTCAAAGCAAATCGCGGAGGCGAGTTGTATGGTCAAAAGCGAGCCGAGCGCTTAGACCTGATTTCCTCGCCGGGGAAATCGAGGTCGGTGTCTTTGATGGATACTGGCGAACGATAATAAGGAGGGAATATGTCTACATCTACTATCATTATCTTGATTCTAATTGCCCTTGCTCTAATTTTGTTTGCCCTTTGGCGGAGAGCAGCCAGTCGTCACGCCGAGGTGGCTTTTGCTAAAAACTCTCTTTCTTCCAAATACGGCAAAATGACCGAGCAATTTATGCCGTTTCTAAAGGATTACCCCTACGACCCGCAGAATTTCCGCTTTTTAGGCACGCCGGTGGACGGAGTGCAGTTTGAGGATAATAAGATTATTTTTGTCGAATTTAAAAGTTCTAATTCCCAACTTTCTCCTCGCCAACGTCAAATTGCAGAGCTCGTTTGGCAAAAAAGGGTGGAGTTTGAAGAGCATAGGATAGAATAAAAGTTCCCGCTTCCACCTTCCAGATTAGAGTTCGACTGAAAAGTTGGAGTGGGAGCCCTCCCAAAGAGGGAAACTGACTACCTCAAGAGTTCATAGATAGCCAGATTCCCTCCCAGGAGAAATAATCATATTTAAGGTATAAAACTTTATTATTGTAGCACAATATGGAGCGAAAGTCAAGCGTCTGTCAAAATTAACCGTCTTTGCAACAGTTATTTCCCCGTATCATCATCTCGCTGGAGCGATATTGTGTTACGTTTCTCCTTTTGCTATGTTATATTTGAATTATGGATATGAATATTCCCAACCATGACGAAGACGAAGAGATAAAATTTGATGAAATCAAACTGCGTAAAACCCTGGCAATTAGTAGGCAGATTTTACTTTATTTTGTCGATTTCTATCGCTGGTACTTGCCGATATTTGATAAGCGCCGTATTTACCGTATACCCTTTAAAATGTATGATAAGTTTCGCGAAAAAGATAAAGATAAATTTAGGATAGCAATGTATCGCTTGCAACGGGCGGGCTTAATCAGAAAATATTTTGACGGCAAAGAGCAACAAATTGAAATTTTGCCCAAAGGTAAAAAACAGCTGAAAACCTATATTTTTCAGGATTTAATAATTCCTCAACCGGTAAAGTGGGATAAAAAATGGCGGATTGTTGTCTATGACATCGCCGATGACAAAAAAGATAAGCGCGATGTTTTCAGAAATAAACTTGAAAATCTCGGGTTTTTGAAACTTCAGGAAAGTGTCTATATCTATCCATTTGATTGTTTACAAGCGATCAATCTGATCAAAAATATGTATTTTTTAACTCCTTGTGTACAGTACATTGTTGCCGAACGAGTTGAGACAGAGATTAAATTGATCAAAAAATTCTACGATCGCGGAATTTTAAAGAAAAATATGCTTTGAACTATTAGCTCCGTATCATCATCTCGCTGGAGCGATATTGTGATACATTTCTATTTTTTATATAATAAAATTTTTTATTTGGTTTTTTGTATCGGGCTTGACAAACTTTAATGCCTCTTATACAATTCAAGCAAGATGATTCTTTTAATCACCAGTAATAAGCTGCTTTGGGCGAATGCCCAAAGCAGTCCTGCGGACAAGCTTGTTGTCCTTGAGCTTCGCTCCGCAGACAATAAGATGACCACCCATTTAACCGGCGCCAGCCGAGGGTAGTTAGTTTGTTGCATTCGACTGAAAGAACATCAACCAAAAGACCTTCGCGCTCGACGCCGAGGGTTTTTTGGTATCAGGCCAACCCTGAGAAAGGAGGCGAGCGAGATGTCCCGTCAAGAGCTGCTTCGGTTCGCCAGAGGCCTAGCGCGTCAGTTTGAGCTCTATGTCTCAAACGAAACGCTTGAGCAACTCAACGACGCGGTCTTGGCGAAGATCCCCGGGATGGAGTATCCGAAGTTCTGTGAGCTGATCGAGCGCTTGATAGAGCAAGACGCTGTAAGTAAGTACACTCTGCCAGCCCAAAAACCACCCAGGAGGACCACGCGATGGCAACGAGTACTGCGACTGATCAGGACGTGGTTGATCGAAAGAAGCCGAACCCCGATCACGCCATAGTGCTCCTTGAGCGCCTGAGGCGACTCAACATCTGGCCTGTCCAGGAAGACATCTTGAACCTGCCGGCCGATGAAATCGCACGGCTTCGGGCGCTCGACGACCCAACGCTGACCCGAGAAGCGAACCGCATCATCAATCACGGCTACTACGCGATATAGCCGAACCGCTCGCGACAAAGAACCTAGGCCCTGCCGCACCCGCGGCAGGGCCTCACTTTTTACAAGGGATTTATACTTATATGATAAAATATTCTTATGCAAGGTAAAAAGCTTTCTTCCAAATTTTATCAACGCTCCGCTTTAAAAGTCGCCCCCGATCTATTGGGGAAGTATCTAGTTTACGGCAAAAAGGCGGCCAAAATCGTCGAAGCCGAAGCCTACGTCGGCCAAAACGACCTCGCTTGCCACGCCTCAAAAGGCAAAACCAAACGCAACCAGGCGATGTTCCTCGAAGGTGGTCATACCTATATTTATCTAATATATGGGATCTATTATTGCCTCAATATCGTTACCGGAAGAAAAGATAACCCTGAGGCAGTTCTCATCCGTGCGCTTGAGCAAGAAAATTGTGATGGCCCGGGAAAATTATGCCGCGAATTTGGTTTAAACCGCCTTCATAACGGCCTTGATATTTCGACTCCGCTCAATATCAATCCCGAGCATGGTCGAGGGATTGATTTAAGAAAAGACCCCATCTATATTGAAGATAGGGGAGAGAAAATCCCCAAAAACAAAATTATCAAAACGGCGCGGATTGGCGTTGAATACGCGAAAAATTATGCAAAAAAGCCCTGGCGGTTTTTAATTAAAGACTCTTTACATCCTAGAAAGTAACGATGCAAGATAAAGTCAAAGTCTCCCTCGCGAGCGAAGATAACCGTTATAATACGGTATTTAAAGCGCTTGACCTAATCAAAAAGGAAATTAACAATGAAGTTGCCATTCTGGATGAAAAAGAAGATTATATTTTAGTTAAACCAAATTGTCTAGCCGGTGATAAACAGCTCTCTTCCACTCATGTTGATGCCTTAAGGGCAACGTTACACTTTATTTGCTCTCTTTGGCCGGGTCGGATTATTTTAGCTGAAGGATCGGCGATGAGCAGTACAATGGAAGCGTTTCAAAATTATAAATACGGGGATCTGAAACTTGATTTCCCGAAAATAGAATTCCTAGACTTAAATTACTCTGACGTGGTCTATATTGAAGTCGTCGATAATGAGCTTAAGCCAGTGACAATCCAAGTATCTAACACGGTTGTCCAAGCACCCCTGCGCGTATCTATCGGCCCAGCCAAAACTCATGATTCGGTCGTCGTCACGCTCTCGATCAAAAATATGGCGGTTGGCTCAATTCTAAAAGAAGATAAAGAAAAAATTCATTCGGGCTATCGAGGAATTAATAAGTCCTTGGCGATTTTATACGAACATACCCATCCCCACTTGGCCGTAATTGATGCTTGGGAAAGTATGGAAGGAAATGGTCCCTATCATGGCAATAAGGTTGATACCCACTTTGCTGTTGCCTCTACCAATTCGATTGCGGCCGATGCTTTTGTCGCGGAACTGATGGGCTTCAACCCTTTACAGATAGGTTATCTAAACCTGCTTGGCGCTGAAGATATCAAAAAGCAAACCGAAATTGTCGGCAAAGACCGGACAAGCTTTCGGTTTCATTTTAAACCTCATAAAACCTATTTAGAACAAATTAACTGGATGTAATTGGCGGTTGTTTAATAAGGAGTTATTTTGTCTAAAATTTGGGACATCCTACCGCCCCCACCGAGACCTGCTCACAAAATTAAACAAACTCCATCAAGACGGAAGTCACTTTCTGCCTGGTATTTAGTGATCTTAGTCATTTTATCTTTCGTGTTTGTCTTTGGTGGCAGTTATGCTAAATTGAAATATTTCGATACCACTCCCGGTCAATCGCCCTCGCCGGCGCAGTCGGCTACGGCGGTCAAAAACCAAGAAAATCTCACAGTTAAAATATTAAATAGTACTGGCCGCTTTGAAGAAGCAACCAAGGTAAAAGATATCTTAACAAAAAATGGTTTTAAGATCGCGGCAACGGAAACGGCGGTTAACAGCTATGATCAGACGATTGTCTATTATAGTCCTGATAATCTCTTAACCGAGAAATACGCTCTCGAGATTGCGGATCTTTTAAAAGGTTACAATGCTAAAACACAAAAGTTCTCTCAAAGTTCGAGTTACGATATTGCCATAATCATTGGTGGGAAATTATATTAAGGCGCGAGGGCACGAAAGTATCAAATTATTTGTTCTCTTTAAATAAGGAAGGGGCCGGCGCAAGCGCCGGCCCCAGTCTGGGTCATCGTCGGCGGCTTAGAGGGGATCGGCCTGCCGAAATGCACCCAGACGAAATTGGCGGGCTCTGTAGGATTGCATCTAGTCCCGAAGCGAATGCCCCTCCTGACCTCAGGGGAAATCCACGGAATATGCATCGTCCCACAGAGCCCATGTTCTAACTTTGTGTTTTTTGGGGGGAGGCGGGGTTGGCTAGGTGGTGTACTGCTCAACTACCGTGCCAGTCGGCCCCGCCACGATCCATCGCCCCTTGCCTGGCCTCACGACAGGGTCCCGGCACGACCGCCAGGCAGCAACCAGCCGCTCGATCAGGGGGAGGGAGATATGCACACAAGGTTATTGTTCGTGATAATCATTATACATAATGCTAGTTATTTTGTCCAGAGGGTTATTTAATTTTTGCTTGCTTTAATTTATTGTGATAGAATATGATTAGTTAAACTATTAGGTAAATCCTAAGGAGGTAGTATTATGGATGTAGGAAAATCCTCTAACGACGATCTAAGTAGCGTGCAATTAAACCAAGCAGCCTCAAATGCGGCTCCCGATTCGCCAGCAACAAGCCCGCCGTTGACTCCCAATCCTTCGGCGTCAGCAGAGCCGGCTATCCCCACCGACCCTGTTCCGATAAGGCCAGATCCTGTCCCTCCGCCCCTCGATTCAGAACCGCCGCCGATTAATACTCCTTCGCCAGCCGTTTCGCCATTGACAAATCCCACGCCTCCAGCTATGCCTCAAGCTCCTCAAGCCCCAACGCCGGCGCCTAAGCCTGATTTTGGGGTAGGACAACACGATATTGGCGTAGAGCTCGACGATCCAAAACCAACTCCGGCCGAACCCCCGGTTTCACCCTCAGAAGCTCCCGAAACGCCAAAGCCGATGCAAACGGATTCATCGGTCAACGTTAAAGCTATCGGCGCGCCGACCGCTTCGAATACACCTCCTTCGTATAATATTCCAATTAATAAATATTCCGATAAAGTATCTGATACGCCCCAAGCGCCAGGAGCGGCAAACGCTGTTCCCCTAAACCCAAATTTAGCCAATATCACGGCGCCAGGTAGTCCACCTATCGCGCCTAAACCACCTGTCAAAGCGCCATCAAGCGCGGCTGGAACAATTACTGCCCTGGCCATATTAGCTTTATTGGTCGGTGGTTGTGGTGGTTTTCTCGGCTTTAAATATTTGGATCGGATTAAGACATCTGCCTCGACTGTGGAACCATCTTCGGCGGCGACAATTGGCCAAACTGCCACGTCTGAAAAAGATAAGACATACTCTTCAACAAAATACGGCTTTTCCTTAACATACCCTAGCACCTGGTTTACCAGCACTTCCGACAAGCATGCTGACCAAACTGATGAAATTACGCTTGCTTCGAACCAGGAAAGCTTAGCCGGTAAAGCCACGGGTTATAAGATAAGCCTTGTTTTCCAAGACTCTAACGGTAAAGAACTTAAAGACTGGGTCGAGGCTAACTCGGCCACAACCAACGAGAAAAAAACCGCTAAAGCGATTACGGTTGATAAGGTGACGGCCTATCAACAAGAATTATCAGGGAACGGCCCGGCGGTCGCCACTTATCTTAAGATCCAAGAGAAAATTATGATTTTAACCTATACTGCCCCGATTGACAAGATGAGCGAGGGCGGCGATTTATATAATCAGATCATTAATTCGATTAAATTAAGCTGATGCAATTCCAATTTTCCGCGGGCGGAATTATCTACCAAGAAGTAGGGGAGAGGAATTTCGAATTTGCCCTAATTTTAGACCCATATAATAAGTGGACTTTCCCCAAAGGAAGGATTGAAAAGAAAGAAAAGCCAGAAGTTGCGGCCAAGCGCGAAATCGAAGAAGAGTTAGGCATTGGCGAGGTTAAAATTATTAGCTTGATTAAAAAAATTGATTATTGGTTCAAAGAAGGTGGCAATTTAATTCATAAGTTTGTCTATTTCTATTTAATGCAGGCGCCGAAACAAACAATTTTGAAACCGCAATTGGCTGAAATAAAAGATGCCAAATGGTTTGCGGCTTCCGAGGCGCAAAAGATACTCGGCTATAAAAAAGATAATGAATCTTTGCTAAAAAAAGCAATCGAAATTTTAGATAAATAGGCAAATTCTTTAAAAATCGAGATGACGTAGATGAGGGGAAGTTTTATGTTATCCAAGGAGGGGCTGTGTTTGGGCTAAAAACAATAATAATTTGCTTTTTGGCTTTGGCGTTCTCAATCCTTTTTTTTGCAAAACCGATTTCGGCGGCCACGACGGCTGTTATTGGTTGTGCGCAACTTCCCAAGCCACAAATTGTCCATCCGGCGGATGGTTCTAATATCATCCGAGATGGTATCGCCAGTGGAACGGTTGCCATTACAATTTATATTGAACCAGTTGCCATTACCTCAATGGAGGTTTATGCCATTGAGACGGCGCAAGGGAAAATTTCATTCGTTGGCTTAGCGACAAGAGACCAATCTAGCTCGGATTACATCGCCCCTTGGAAAACCGGTGGCTACCGAGACGGCGTTTATCAACTGATAGCCAAGGCAAAAATTTACTGCAGTCCTGACATTATTACGGTCGCATCTAATCCTATTGGGGTAACGCTGGCGACCTCCTTATCCGGTGGGACTACTTCTTCTAATCCACCATCAAGTAGCGTCGGGGCCAGCCCGACTCCTCAATCTAGCACGTCACCATCATCCATCGAACCTGCTCAAATTAGTAAAGTAGTCAATCCTAAAGGCGAAGTGACACAGCAGCTCGGTGATAACAACACGATTAGAATCTCTGCAATTGACCCGAAAACTCTTATTTCCTATGTTAAGCCTTCCTCCATTATCTTGGCCGAAACTGTCTCTGGTTCCGAAATTATCTCGGCTATCACCTTCACTCAAGATTTAAATAAAAATACTCGCCTTGAAAAGATCGAAAATCGCCGCGACAAGAATAAACAAAAGTTTCTTCTATTTACTGGCCACTCTAAAGCAAACTCGCGCGTGACAATATCAATAAACTCTGAAGAGCCAATTGTTATATATACCACGAGCGATTCTAGCGGTAACTGGACTTATACTTTTGAAAAGCCTTTAGAACCAGGAAAGCACAAGGTAGTCATTGAGGTCGGTCAAGACGAAGCTAAAGAAACTGCTGGACCTTATTTTTTCTCGATTGCTCGCGCCCAGGCTTCAGCTGATAATCCAACCGGCGCCTCACTTAATTTAGTCGATCCCAATCAATCAATCAAAAATTATCTTTTAATTGCTGGGGCATTGGTCTTGATCGGAATTGGCATCATGGTTATAATCCGGTTACAAAAAAGAGATATTTTTAATCCCAGCGCGAGCGCGCCGACGAAAGCAATCTAAATGCAAAAGGATTTTTTTGGCTTTATAAAAAATAATTCACAGTTTATCTATTCTTTAATTTTAATCATCTTTATACCGGTGGCAATTGTTATAAATACTCTGACAAATATCCATTCGACCCAACAAAATATGGACTCTGAGCTTCGTAAAAAAGCGGTTCTGGCTGAATCAATCTTTGCGGCGGCGGCGGCTGATTCTTTAGACGATGATAATGCCATTCAACAAAAAATAGATCTAATTGTCAAGGCCAATTCAGAGCTCGTAGCAATTACCGTGATGAAGCCTGAAACCGACGGGTTTTTGGTTGTTGCTAGCTCGGATGCTAAAAATTATGGCTTACTCTTAAAATCTGAAGAAAATACGATTGCTTGGATTAATGAGAAAAGTACCGCCACCCTGATTAGTGATTCAGAACAGGGTTCCCCAGAGAGATACTGGTCAGTTGCTTCATTGCTTCGAGACCCTTTGGGTGTTAAAAAAGCGGTTGTCAATTTAAGGGTCACACTTGCCGATGTTGACGCGCTCACCAGGAAAAGTCTTTCAAATTCGATGATTTATTTAGTGACGACGATCTTTTTAGTTCTTTTGCTCTTGATCAATCACTTTAGATTTTTCGAATATGCCGTTTTGTTTAGGCGCCTAAAAGAAGTTGATAAAATGAAGGATGACTTTATTTCGATTGCTTCACACGAGTTAAAAACGCCGATGGCGGCGATTAAAGGGTATCTTTCAATGATTTTCGAAGGAGTTGCCGGTACGGTCGACCAAAAAGCCAAAGGACACTTGGAAAAGGTCTATGCTAATGTTAAACGCCTGGATGTCTTGGTCAATGAGCTGCTGGATGTATCACGATTGGAGCAGCAGCGTATTCAATTTGATATGCAGCCTGTCGATGTCTCGCAAATCATTAAACAAATAATAAATGAGCTCCAGGTTAAGGCCGATGAAAAAAAACTCTATATTAAATACCAAAATTTGCCTGATCCCAAGCCAATGATTTTTGCTGATCCGGAAAGAATCGGACAAGTTTTAGATAATGTTATCGGTAACGCAATTAAATATACCCAAAAAGGCGGAATTGAAATCTTCCATCAAATTGATAACGGCAAGCTCAAAACGATGGTCAAGGATACTGGGATAGGGATGTCTCCCGAAGATAGGACCCGCTTGTTCGAACAGTTTTATCGCATTCAAAACGAAAAAACCATGGATATTCCTGGAACAGGCCTCGGTCTTTGGATTACCCGTGAGCTTGTTCGGCGGATGAACGGAGAAATTTATGCTGATTCAATGGAAGGAGTTGGCTCGCAATTTGCGATTGTCTTTTCAATAATTAGGGAAAATAAATGAAAAAAGTAACCTGGCTATTATTTTTTGGTTATTTTCTTGTTTTTGTGATCTTCGGGGTTGTCTTTTATTTTAAATTTTTAAATCAGTTTCTTTCCTCCGGCGCTGAGCCTGAAAAAACTGATATTGTCGTGACCGAGAAGATCTATTACTCTGAGGGGAATAATCTTTGGATCTTGAACCCTGACACAGCAGCGAAAATCATCAACCACTCTAGCAGAATTCAATCAACTGGTTCGTCTGATTTTCTGGATTTCAATTCGGCTAATTCCTTATTTGCCTATACTTCGGTTAATCCTGATGGGATCAATGATATCTGGCAGTTTCAATTAAAATCAAATCAGTCTGAGAAAATTACTGATGAAGGCGACGCGCGCTATGAAATCTTGAAAAACTATCTCAACTTCTCCCGGCCTAAATATTCTCCGACGGGCGGAAAGCTCGCTTTTATCGCGCGGGGCGGCGTGAAGGATTCAATCTTAGAAAAAGACTTAATGACCGGTAATATATCCGGCCTCACGCCTTTCTCAAGTAGTCGTATTGCCGATTATTCCTGGAGTAGCACAGGTCAAAAGATAGTTTACTGTACGAGCGGCCTGCCGAAGAATTACTGTGAAATTCTGGATCTCGGAGCAAATAAAACTACCGAGAAAATTGACGTTGAAATCGCTCAAATCTCCTGGGAAAAAACATCAGAAATAATCTATCTTTCAGCTGGGAATCTTTTTAGTTTAAAGGAAGGCGCAGGTAATCCCCGGCCAATCACTGATGTTGCCTCACCCAAAAGGGTCGTGATGTTTGATATAGACCCAGGTGGTATTAATATAACCTATCAAGTAAATGATGGTGATGCTTCTGACATCTATTTATCAAGGACAGACGGAACCAATAATATCGAATTGACTAGTAATAAAAATTCGGGAGAGCCACATCTTTCTCCAAAGGGAGACAGGGTAGCATTTTTACGACAAAATGATGGCATTTACGTGATTGATGCTAATAAAATCGCGGAAACAAAAATATTAAATATTAATAATATCGATCATTTACTAATTTGGAGATAAAATGAGCCGTCGGAAAAAAATTATTATCGTTAGCCTTTGCTTAATCTTTGGCTTGGCTTTGGGAGCCGCCGGCTATAGCGGTTACCGGGCTTTTTATGCCAATACGGGGCCTTCTTCCGATTTGCAAATATTTACAAAAAAAACGCCGAAACCAGATCTGACAGCCAATCCTCTGGATGGAGCTGAGGTTGAGAAAAATCTCGCCAGCCGTCATCCCTTGGCAGTTGTGGTCGAAAACTACCCTGGTGCAAGACCGCAAACCGGTCTTGATAAAGCAGCCATTATTTATGAGGCGATTACCGAAGGAGGAATTACGCGATTTTTAGCAATTTATGGCCCAAGAGAAGCTGAAAAAGTGGGTCCTGTCCGTTCGATGCGGACTTTCTTCCTTGATTGGGCTTGGGAATATAACGCCTTTTTAGCCCATGTTGGCGGTAATATCGACGCTTTAGATCGAATCCCTTTAGAAGGGGCACTTGATTTAGATCAATTTGGTTTAGGCGAAAAAGCGTACTGGCGAGAGCCTCAGGCGGGTAAAGCAATTGAGCACACAATGTATACTTCAACGAAAACACTCTATGCGGCCGCTAAAGAAAAGGGCTACGATATGAATGCCGATTTTACTTCACTTAAGTTTTTAAAAAAAGTTAAAGAAAGTGGTTCTTCTCAAAGTATAATAATCGATTTTTCATCAGCTTCGTATAAGGTTAGGTATGAATATAATCCGGTAGATAAAACCTACCTTCGAAACCTAAATGGTTTTGCCCATAAAGATCGCGCTACCGGCAATCAACTGGCACCGACAAATATTATTATCCAATCTGTCGAGCGTCATTATACCCCTACCCGAATTAATGAAGAAAGTTGGACTTTTGATACCATAGGCGAGGGTAAAGCTTATGTTTTTTACGGAGGACAGAAGATCGAAGCTACCTGGAAAAAGCAGGATTTAAAGGCCCGGACTAAGTTTTATGATAGTTCTGGCGACGAGATCGAATTCTTACCTGGCCAGTTCTGGTATGAAATCGTTCCGCCGGAGGTGTTTGAGAAGGTTAAGATAGAGGAGACTCCGAATCCGAGCCCGTCATAATATAAGCTACCAGTATAAAATAACGCACAATAGGACCTCATAGCGCCTCTGGCGGGGTATTTTGCGACTCATAAAGCCAGTGTTCGCATTTTTCGCATTCTTTCAGGTAAGGCTTCAAGGAATAAGATAGCAGAAGTACTCAAATAGATACCAAAAAAGACCTTTTCTCGCCAGATGGCGGATCGGGTCTTTTTTGGATTTTATTATTTTTGATCTATTATTTTTTATCTTATAAACCATTCATGACCGCTTCGACTCGGTAATGCCAGGTTGGGTCTTCGGCGTAGACAGGGTTAATTTTGGCCGGGGTAGTTAAACCACGGTCAAAGTAACGGGTTTGAAGATAGTCAAACTGGTTACGGATGGCTTCCTCTGGATCACTCCAAGAAGCATAGCCGCCAGAATGGGCCTTACGGCCGAAAAAGTTAAACTGGGCGCGGGCCAATTGCGAGGAATAGTTACCCGACTCATGGTAGCCGATAGCATAAACTAAACGCCAGTCGACATTATACCCGCCCGCATTATATTCTTGGCCGATTTCCTGCATTAAGGCTTTCATCGCCTCTGGATCTAAACCAAAAGTAGCATCTTTAACTTCCGCGCGGGAAGGAACCGCTAAAACATTAGTGGTTTTATCTTCCAAAACTAAAGGATCAGCGCTTTTATCATTAAGCTTAATCTCGGTCTGATAGTCATGAGGCTTAACAATACCTAAAGGAATAATCACCAGCAAAGCGACTAAAGAAGCCATTTTGGTGGCAATTTGAAAACGAGAAATTATTTCCGAATTTCTTTTAGCAAACTTACGAATTGTCGATTTGATAGTGGCAAATGTGTTTCTTAACATATTTTTCTCCTTTATCTCGAGCGAAGTCGAGAGATAAAAAAATCTTCCGGCACTTAGCATGCTGCTCAGAAGACCCCGTATTGTAGCATACTTTCAGCCGCTTGTCAAGACCATAAAGGTAATTTATATTATCGATGTAGACGAGTATCCTCATCTGGAGGTCGAGATGACAGCCGTAACTCATCTTGTTGTTCCCGAAATCCAAGGCTCTCATGGTGATCCTCCTCCGGCAAAGAGCTTGGCCTCAGCCGTCGTCGTATGGCTTGGTCAGTTAAGACCCAGCAGGCCCCTGAGCTGGAGGCTACAGATCGAAGGATTTCGACCTGTCACTGGCGGCTTCACGGGAGTACGAGCACTCCATATGCCGGAGACAAATCCTCGTGCTGTTGAGCTGAGAGTTAGACTGCGTGAGGAAACGCGACAATGGAGATGTCTCCTGATTGCCCCTACGGTCGGCGATGCATGCGATGTAATGTGCGCCGCCAGGCCAACAGCAACAGCCTATTTCCAAAGGCTCAGTCAGCGGGCTCATGCCCATGAAGAACAAAGGCAGGCCTCGACACAAAGGGAGCACAAGGATGCTAAGGAGCGTAAACGAACTGAGTCCAGCCGAAGTTTGGCCTTGTCTCTGACGGGACGTGCTTCGCTACGCGAGATCTGCCATCAGATCGCTCACAGCATCCCTGATGAATATGCAATTCCCCGTCGTGAGCTCCAAGTGTTGCTTTCCCAGAGGCCCGGCGGACAGAAGCTTGACGATATGTCTAGCATTATGTTGGTTTGGAGACTGACTGAGATAGGCTGTCTGGAACCAGTTGATGAGGAGGGGACACACTTCATCCCCACTCTTCTCGTCTCCGAGTACGCTGAAGACCATGCCGAATCACTCCAGCAGAAAAAGCGGGAAGAGCGCCGAATAAAACTGAAGCTCTTGCAAAGCCAGTTGAGTACGAAGCGTCAGGAACTTGCCAGGCTTCAAACACAGGTAACCCAGACTAGAGCAGAGATCGAGCAAATCGAGCAAGAGATTGAAACTATCGAAGCCACACCGGAATGAGCCAAGTGGCCAACCGTTAGTTGCCCAAATACAGCCGGCCTTCCCTCGGAAGTCCGGCTTTCGCATATATATATAGGATCCACACAAAAAGAGCCTTTGATACTACCCGCCTTGACTCGCGTCAGGCGAGGCAGGTCGCCGGCCCTTTTTGGTATCTTTCAATATTAATTCTTTACTGCACCGAAGCCATCACTTCTTTAACTTTATAAACATAACTCATTGAGTGGTTGTAGTTAAACAAGGCACCGTCAATATCACCGGCGTCGGCACCACCGTTTGCAAGTAATTTAGCCGCGCCGAAGATGGCATCGTCAGCATCATAAATGTCGCAGTTGCCGTCATTGTCACCGTCATCAGCATACGCTCGCCAAGTGCCAGGCATAAACTGCATTGGACCGCGCGCGCCGGCCGACGAACCTTTAGTGGTATCGTCGGAACAGCCGGTTTCGACGTAGTGAACAGCTTGAAGTAACTGCCAAGGAATTCCGTATTTGGCAGCAGCAGCTTTATAAACGTTTTGGAAATATGAACCATCGCGTTCAACATTAGCATAAGTCTTGGCGTAAGCAATTTGGCCGGTCGTTTTGGCCATTTTCTGCGCGTCTAAATTAGAAACGCCGGTGCCAACTTGAACAGTCTGGTCAGTTGATAAAACAAAAGGATTGGTTCGGTCAAGCTTGATTTTAGTGTTGTAGGGCTTGTGAGAAACGTCAGCTAAGCCGATGGGGACAAGCGCGATCATCGAAAACATCGTAAAAACTTTTACGGCCATTGAAAAAGCTGATAACTTTTTCCAGTTTTTCTTAATAACCTTCTTGAGTTTAATTCGTGAATCTTTGTAAATTTGTCGAGCGAATTTTAAAATGTTTTTATACATATTATCCTCTTAATTAAAAAGTCTTCCCGCATTTCGAGAAGACCCAGTATTGTAGCATACTTTTACCTTTTTGTCAAGGGAATCTACCTAAGCCATTGACAGATATGGTATAATTAAATTAATAAAAATACGAAGGGAGGTGATTAAATTGTCTTGTGGAAAATGTTCCGCCAAAGGCGGAGAAAAACCCGCCAAAGGTAAGAAGGCGGAGAAAAAAGAAGAAGGCAAGTGTATTGGCTGTGTTGAGCACTATTATTCTAAACTTGGCGTCGGGATTGTAAAATTAAAGGATACGCTGAAAAAGGGCGATAAGATTAAAATCAAGGGCCACACGACTGATCTGGAAGAAAGTGTTGATTCAATTCAGATCAACCATGAAGACGTCGAAGAAGCGAAAAAGGGTGATATTGTTGGCATCAAAGTTTCAGATAAGGTGCGGGAAGACGACGCCGTTTATATGCTAAAGTAAAATTTTTTGCCCACAAGATGCCATTGTTCAAGTGGGAGAGCAGTTTTGTTGTGACTCGGAATGGGTCTTTTTTAAATTTCTTAAATTAGATAATATCTAATTGCTATGAATACCGGTGATTTGTTTGAAAAAAAATATCAAGCTAAAGCCTCAAGTTTTGCGCCTTTGGCCGATAAGATGCGGCCCAAGAAACTATCCGAATTTGTCGGCCAGGAGCATATTATTGGCAAGGGCAAACCTTTGCGCAAAATGCTCGAAAGTGGAATGGTTTCCTCAATTATTCTCTGGGGCCCTCCAGGTTGCGGCAAAACAACGCTTGCCCGCTTAATTGCCGTATATACTAAATCGCATTTTGAAGAGTTTTCAGCTGTTGTCGCTGGCGTTGCCGATATAAGACGCATCACAAAAGAAGCAGCGGATAGAATTAAATTTAATAATAAAAGGACTATATTATTTGTCGATGAAATACATCGTTTTAATAAAGCCCAGCAAGATGCCTTTTTGCCTTTTGTAGAAATGGGAACTATTATTTTGGTCGGCGCAACAACCGAAAATCCCGCTTTTGAAGTTAATGCCCCCCTGATTTCGCGTTCCCAGGTATTTATCCTCAATCCTCTTTCTGACAACGATATTAAGAAACTAATTCGACGGTCGTTACATTACTTTCCAAAACATAAATTTGATCCTAATGCATTGGATTTCATTGTAAAAAAAGCTAATGGGGATGCCAGAACCGCCATTAATGCTTTAGAGTTGGCGGCGTTTACTTCTAAACACGTTACTTTAAAGATTGCGGAAGAAGCAGTCCAAAAGAAGGCAATTTATTATGACAAAAAAGGTGATTGGCATTATGATACGATCTCCGCTTTTATTAAATCGATGAGGGGGAATGATCCCGATGCCAGTCTTTATTGGTTGGCCCGGATGGTTAAAGCCGGTGAAGATCCAGTTTTTATTGCCCGCAGAATGGTTATTTTTGCCTCCGAAGATGTTTCTAATGCCGCCCCCACGGCCCTGGTCTTAGCTACTGCAACAATGCAAGCGGTCCATATGGTTGGCATGCCCGAAGCGGGGATTATTTTAGCCCAATGCACCACTTATCTAGCCACGGCCCCAAAATCGAGGGCTTCATACAACGGTTTAATGATGGCAATAGGGGATATTGATGAAGCAAGAATTGAACCGGTGCCACTGCACCTCAGAAACGCTCCTGCTAAGCTGATGAAAGATCTTGGGTTTGGTAAAGGATATAAATGGACTGATGATGCTAAATTCCAACAAAATCTCGAATTCATGCCAAAGAATTTAAAGGGTCGTAAATATTACCAAGATCCGAAAAACAAGTAGTATAATTAAATTGAAATGGTTTTATTGTTATTAATTATAGTTGGCTATCTTTTAGGCTCAATTAACCCGGGCTGGATTTTTGGTAAGTTGTTAAAGGGAATTGATCTTCGATACGTTGGCACCGAGAATGCCGGCACGACCAATACTTTTCGCCAGGTCGGATTTTTCCCGGCGGCGATAACGGGGATATTTGATTTTGCCAAGGGTCTCTTGGCAATCTGGCTTGCCTGGAAATTAGGAGTTAAAGATCCCTGGTTTCTGGCGGCCGGCATTGCCGCCTTTTTTGGTCATGTTTTCCCATTTTATTTAAGTTTCCGGGGCGGACAGGGAAACGCAACTTTATTGGGAATTTTAGGATTTCTTTGCTACAGAATTTTTTCGCATATTCCCGTTCCGATCAATGAATTAATTGGGCTTGGTATTGTTGCTTTATCGGTCTATTATATTGCCCGCGACGATGAAATTGTCGGACTTTCGGTCCTGCCGCTCGCCTGGGTATTACTGATCAAATTATTGATTGTTAATCCGTCTCTCAGGCTTGAATTGGCGATAATCTTAGCGATGTTTATTTATATGTGGGCAATTGGCCTTCGCAATACTATTAAAGAAAAACTTCTAATGCTGGCTGACCACACAAAAAAACAGCTCCTTCATTGGCGAACAATCGCCAGACCGCTCGCGATATTAATCCCGATTATATATGTCTACACATCGAAAGAAACTATTTTGTGGATTTTGGGCATCTTAGGAATTATTCTCATTGCGCTTGATCTTGCGAGGCTAGTCAGTCGCGGCGTTAATTTCTTTTTGTTTAATACAATTAAGGGTCTTTTTAAAGAAAAAGAGAAATTCCGTTTTTCATCGATGACCTTCTTTATGCTGGCTGCGTTTTTAGCAATTCTCTTGTTTGAAAAAGATATTGCCTTCTTGGCAATTACTTTTATTATTTTTGGTGATTTAGCGGCGAAATTTTTCGGCGCGCAGTTCACCAGAAGGATAATACTCGGGGAGCGCTCGTTAGAAGGATTTGTATCATACTTTAGTTATTGCCTATTTTTCGGGGTGTTTATTGGTGGATTGTTTAGTGCCCCGTTTTGGTTTGTTTTACTGGGAGCGATGGCGGCATCATTAACTGATCTTTTTTCTATTTTCGGCATTGACGATAACTTCACCGTCGCCCTAATTTCAGGGGCAGTCCTGACGGGGATTCGATTTTTTGTTGGTTAGTATTGACTGACACATCTATCCACTCACTTGACAAGTGAAATTGGCAATGTGTAATAATTTCTCTTATAATAAAACCAACATATGTCTTCAAATCCTAAATTTTCGAATGAGAATTATTATCATCTCTATAATCGCGGGGTTGCAAAACAACCCATTTTTAGCAACAAATCTGATTATCAGCATTTACTGACAACGTTTAGATTCTATTTAGAAAAAGAGCCATCCGGCAAGCTTTCGCAAGCTGATGCAGAGATGCTTAAGGCAATTTTTGACCAAGATCCAAATAATCCACAAGTTGTGGTCTTGGCTTATTGTCTTATGCCCAATCATTTTCACCTTCTTGTTAAACAATTAACTGAAGGTGGAATTACTTCTTTTATGAGACATTCTTTGGATAGCTATACGCGCTATTTTAACGTGAAATATGACCGAGTAGGCACGCTTTTTCAAGGTAGTTTTCGCGCTCAATTAGTCGAAAACGATAACCAATTAATACACCTTTCAAGATATATCCACCTCAATCCATTTATGTCTGGGCTAATCAATAAAGTCCAAGATTATGAGTGGTCTTCTTATAAAACATACATTGTTGGTAAAGTGGGATTAGTCGGTGATACAAAAATGATACTTGATTTTTTTAACTCACCAAATAAATACAAAGAATTTGTTGAAGATTATGCCGATTATGCCAAAACCTATCACCAGTTACAGAACTTGACCCTAGAATAACGATATTATACCTTGAAGTTTTTTACACATTCCTCTTTCCACTTGACAAGTGTAATTTTTGGTATTGACGTTAAATTCTTTATTTAAAAAAGAAAGCCATCCTCAAACCGAGGTGGCTTCCTCCGCCAGTTACCTGGCGGGTACTCTCGCTCAGCTTTGCTGAGTTCTGTTAATCAACGCATCAATCGCAGTCTTGACGAACCTAAGCTCGTCAGGCGAAAGACTGTTGAGGAGTCGTTGCAGCCGGTCAGGATCTCGTGTAAGAGACACCATATCTCTTTTCACCACCAGACCGTCTACAATCTTCTTTCCCCCTGGAGGATCATCATTTTTCAGCATTGCTTTTCTCCAATGCCTCCGGTTCTGAGACCTTAATGGCATCGTGTTAATATACCATATATTTGCTCGTTTGTCAATGAATTGATATATTGATTTTATGGAACGAAATCATCAGTGGCTAAAAAACCGATTGGCGATGATTTGGCAAAGATATTTTCCAGATATCGCTATTGCTAATAATGTTTTTGTCAAGTTTGGCCGGCCGACGAGAACACGGCTGGGTTCAATTAGGTTCGGTCGGAGGAAAATCGACCCCAACACTATTATTACTATTAACGGTCTTTTTATAGATCCCGAGATTCCCGAATTTGTTGTTGATGCGGTTTTGGCGCATGAATTGACCCACTATGCCCACGGGTTTTGCAGCCCTTTTGATCAGTTCCACCGTTACCCGCACCAGGGCGGGGTAGTCCGCCGAGAGCTGGTTGATCGGGGCCTGAAAGACCTGCTACAATTGGAAAAGAAATGGGTTAAAGAAAATTGGATTAAATACTTGAAGAGGAAAGGAGAAATATGATTGAGCACGAAAGCGGTTTGCCGCCGATCGATCGAAAAGTTATCAAAGAAGTAGAATTCCAACCATTTATGTCATGGGGATTAGTCGAACAATGGGCTGACGGGATTCCTTCCTTTAGCGATATGGATACCTTGCATCCTGAATGGCGACCAACCCCGGTAATTCCTCTTGATCTAACCAGCGATGGCTATGGTGAAGTCCACGTTAAAAATGAAGCTGATACCGAAAGCAATCCTACCGGCACCATCAAAGATCGGGCTGCTTGGGAGCTGGCAACTCTTTATCGTGATTACGCACGGGCATTATATGAAAAGGTAAAGGTTGGCAATCTCACAAAGGGTGAGGTGGAACGGACTCCTGTTCCGAAATTCTCCATGATCACGGCTGGCAACGAAGGACGAGCCGTCGCGGCCTGCTTTGAAAAACACGACTTACCACCGCCAAAACTCATCGTCGGCCTCACGACACCAGAATCCAGATTACATACTTTACAACAATTAAGGGCGGATGTTTATCAGGTTGATCTATCACGCCAGGCTCTAACCGCAGAAGAAATCATGCGACTTTCAAATAACCCTGGAGGGATTGATATTACTTCAGTAAGGTCAATTGAACCAAACGCAATTTTTTATGACTGGCATGTCCACGAAGCTTTTAATGAACAACCAGATGAAATTTATGTTCCGTATGGCTCGGGTAGGCTAATGGAAAATTATCTTATCTGGCAAGAAAGAACTATCCGCAACGAATCCAATCGAGAGCGTGATAAACGACTACGGGCCGAGCCGGGGAAAATCGTAAGTATTAACGTTTTGGGTGGAGAGCCGGTAAAACCAGACAGCATAGCTGATAAACTAACGGCTCGCTTTAAGCCATTTTTAATTTTTAACGATTCCGATATCAGTGCTTTAGCAAGGTTAGATTTTACCGGACGAGAAACAGAGAAAGTCCACGTAGCCGAGGAACGAATCCAGGAAGCCTTTAATATTTTCCAGAGACATAAGGTTGAAGCCGAACCTTCAGCGGCGGCTGGTTTAGCCCTTTATTTAGAAAGATTCTCACAAGGATTAATACCCAAGGATAAAAAAATTTTGGTTGTTAATACTGGAAGGGGAATTGATTTCGAGGAGACTGAAAATGTCTAAGCAAGAATCTTCCGAGATGTGTTGTGATTTTGTGAAAAATGGTATAATTAAAATATGAAAATTCGTTTAAATTTCAATTTGCCAGTTTCCTTTATCAAAGAGGGGAATAAATTTATTGCTTATACTCCCGCCTTGGATCTTTCTACTTCGGGCGATAGTTTCCAACAGGCCCGTAAGCGGTTTGAAGAAGCCGTTGATATCTTCTTTGAAGAAGTCATTAAAAAAGGTGCTCTTGATGAAGTCCTCGCTGACTATGGCTGGACAAAAATAAATAAAAATTGGTCTCCGCCTGTTGCCATTGGACAAGAGAATTTGCCAGTTTGCGTAGGGGGATAGATGGCGCCGAGATTAACGGTGATCCATTGGAAAACCTTTGACAAATTCTTAAAATATGTTGGTTGCGATTTTCTGCGCGAAAAAGGCGACCACCGAGTTTATTGACGAAAAGGACTCAAACGACCGATTATTGTTCCCCGCGATAAACAATTACCCTTATTTATTATCAGAAATAATTTGCGAACCCTTAATATCTCACCAGATGAATATTTGGAAATTTTAAAGAAATTATAACGGCACGCAAGTGCCGATATATCAAACGGAGTTTGTTATGAACGATTGTATTTTTTGTAAAATCGCCAAAAGGCAATTACCAGCGAAAATCCAGTATGAGGATGATGATTTTGTCGCCTTCGATGATATCGCTCCCAAAGCGCCGGTGCATATTTTGATTGTTCCCAAGAAACACATCGAATCGGTTAATACTCTGGTGGCAAATGATGCCCGCTTAATCGGAAAGATGGTAATAGTCGCCCAAAAGCTCGCTAAAGAAAAGGGGATTGACCAATCGGGTTTTCGGCTCATTTTCAATACCGGCAAAAATTCCGGTCAAATCGTTGACCATATTCATTTACACCTCATCGGTGGACAAACCTTATCTAGTATGGTATAGTATGTATTGTAACGTTGTAACAACATTAGTGTATATTTGTGAAAAAATTAGTCGGATGAAGGGTAGGTGAATTCAATCTTGGATAGATCACAAAACCAAAGATACAATCGAGATGAAAGAGGGGAACCTTTCGAAGTTATGCTTCGAAAATTTTTTCGTGAAGTCCAACAAAGCGGGGTTTTAACCGAAATCAAAAAAAGGCGCTTTCGCTCAAAAGACCTCACTCGTGAACAAATTCGCGAGGGAGCCCGACGTAAAGCAATACGAAAAAAAATTAAAAGAGGCTATTAAATGATAAAATTCGAAGCACGAAGCACTAAATACGAAACAATATCTAAATTCAAAATATTAAATGTTTTAAACATTAGAATTTCGAAATTCGGATTTCGGATTTGGAGACAATATGCTGTTAGAGCAAATCGATAAGGATTTAATTGAAGCCCTCAAAGCAAAGGATGAGACAAAAGTCTCAACGATTAGGATGTTTAAAAGTACTATTCACAACTGGCAGATTGCCAAGCGTGCAAAAGAACATGCAATAGAAAAAGAGCCCCAGGATGCAGATATTTTGGCCGTAATTCAAAAAGAAATAAAGTCACGCAAGGATTCCATTGAAATGTATGAAAAAGGCGGTCGAGGGGAATTAGCCGAAAAGGAACAAAAGGAAATTGTTATTTTATCAAAATATCTCCCCGAACAAGCCTCCCCAGAAGAGATTCGCGCCAAAGCAAAGGAAATTATCGCCCAAACTGGGGCAAGTAGTATTCAAGATATGGGTAAGGTGATGGGGCCGTTAATAGACGAATTCAAAGGAAAAGCTGACGGAGCAACAATTTCCAGTATTGTTAAAGAAGAATTAAATAAGTAAATAACGCTCGGCTCGCTTCTGACCTTACAGCTCGCCTCCGCGATTTGCTTTGAGGATACTTGGCTCGCTATAGCATATAGGCATCCCCTCGGCTATATATAAATATGAAAGCAAATATTATTAACGTTCCAAACAAATATCATCAGCCAATTAAAAAAACTGTTATTGATTTCATTAGGTCTCGTAAAATAAATCCTGATTGCACTATTAATATTGAATTTGTTTCAAAAGAAAAAATCAAAAGCTTAAATAATAAATATCGTCAAACTAATAAAACAACCGATGTTTTAAGCTTTCCGATTTGGGAAAAACAAGATAAAATGCCTAAAAGAGGTATTATTTGTTTGGGTGACATCATCATTTGCCCTCGAATGACGGCTATAGACAAAGAGTTAGATAACCTTATTAAGCATTCATTAGATCACCTGGTTGGTAAACATCATTAAAGTTTGTTATTATTAAATCACGATCCTTTAAGCGAATGGTTGCGTTAAGACTATCTCTAGGAGGGTTGATTAATCTATGCCAAAGGAAAATCTTTTTGTGGGCTTAGATGTTGGTTCAACGAAGGTGGCTGCTACCTGCGGTCATATTGATGAAGGCATGATTAATGTCGCGGGTTTTGTAAAAGTACCAAATAACGGTGTTCGCAAGGGAGTCGTGGTTGATATTGAAGATACTGTTTCAGCCATCTCGGAGGCTTTAGACAAATTGGCGGGAATTTCCGCGAGCCAAATAAAGTCTGCGGTAGTGGGAATTTCTGGCTCTCATATTACAACGACAATTTCTAAAGGCGTAGTCGCGGTTGCCCGCGCTGATGGTGAAATTTCGCCTTCTGATATCGAGCGGGTGATGGCCGCGGCCAGAACCGTGGCGCTACCGCCGAACAGGGAAATTCTCCATGTCATTCCTCGTTCATATACAGTCGACGGTCAAGAAAAAATTGATGACCCAGTCGGAATGACGGGAATTAGATTAGAGGTTGAAACCTTGGTTATCGGCGCTTCCAGTGCCGCCATTAAAAACCTGACAAAATGCGTTTTTCAAGCCGGTTTAAATATTGATGATCTCGTTTTTTCGCCGCTGGCAATCTCAGGAAGTATAATTTCTAAAAAACAAAAGGATATCGGCGTAATGCTTCTTGACATTGGCGGCGGAACAACATCGTTGATTGTTTTTGAGGAAGGTGATATTTTACATGCAGCGGTCATCCCAATCGGTTCGTCTCACATTACGAACGATCTGGCGATTGGGCTAAGAACTTCGGTGGAGACGGCTGAAAAAATAAAAGCTAAATTTGCCGGGGCGATCCCAGATAAAATCCGCGAGTCAGAAACTATTTCACTTTCGCAATTCGAGCCGGGCTCAGACCAACGCGTCGAGCGAAAATATGTCTCCGAAATTGTTCAGGCGAGACTTGGAGAAATTTTTGCTCTTGTCCGCCAGGAGCTGAAAAGTATCGGCAAAGATGGCATGCTACCAGCAGGGGTGGTCTTGACAGGCGGCGGGTCTAAGTTAGAAGATCTAGTTGAAGCCGCAAAGGAAGAGTTGCGTTTACCGGCGATGCTAGGCTCACAGATTTATGAGATGGGGGGGTTTGTTGACAAGCTTACGGACCCTGTGTATGCTACAAGTGTAGGTTTAATGCTTTACGCGTTTGAACATGCAAAAAACGGAGGTTTGGGCGTATCCAAAATGTCGGGGGCATTCTTGGACAAAGCTAAAAGCTTTCTCAAACAGTTTTTACCTTAAAGATAGAGCGTTCAAACCAAATTTTTGACATCAAATGGTTCCGATCTAAAAATTATTTAAAATTATCTTCATCGAATCCCAATCAATCTTAGGAGATTTCATGGAAAAGGGTTCTGACATAGAAACATTTGCCACAATCAGGGTAATTGGTGTTGGTGGTTCGGGTGGCAATGCTGTTAATCGGATGATTTCGCAGAAACTTAAGGGTGTGGAATTTATCGCCGTTAATACCGACGCTCAGGCTTTAGTCCACAATCAAGCGCCGATTAAAATTCAGGTTGGCAAGGAAACAACGCGAGGCTTAGGTGCCGGTTCTGATGTTGAATTAGGCAGAAAATCAATTGAAGAAAACAAAGACGAGGTTTATGAGGCTCTTAAAGGTTCTGATATGGTTTTTGTCACTTACGGATCAGGCGGTGGGACGGGAACTGGCGCGGGGCCGATGGTGGCCTCAATCGCTAAAGAACTTGGCGCTCTAACAGTTGGCGTTGTCACCAAACCATTTACTTTTGAGGGACAACGTAGGATGAAGGTGGCTGAACTTGGGATTGAAGAACTTCGTGATAAGGTTGACACCTTAATCACCATTCCAAACGATCGTTTGCTCCAAATTATCGACAAAAAGACTTCTTTATTTGATGCCTTCGGTATCGTCGACGACGTCCTCCGTCAGGGCGTTCAGGGCATTTCTGATTTGATCACTATGCACGGTATTATTAATGTTGACTTTGCCGATGTTCGCACTATTATGTCAGATGCTGGTTCAGCCTTGATGGGAATTGGCCGTGCTTCTGGTGATAACCGCGCGATTGAAGCCGCCCGCGCGGCGATTGATTCGCCCTTATTGGAGCTTTCCATTGATGGCGCTAAAGGCATTCTCTTTAACATTACCGGCGGAACTGATATGGGCATGTATGAAATTGATGAAGCGGCGAAAGCGATCACCGAAGCGGCTGACCCTGATGCCAATATCATCTTTGGGGCGATTATCGACGAATCCATGTCTGGCGAAATAAAAATTACGGTTATTGCTACTGGCTTTGATACTGACAAAAGGCCACGATCTGGCTTCGAAAAGATGGGCATTGCAAGACAGCAACCAACGATTGTTGAGCCAGAGTCGATCCCGACCGAACCGGAAGCGGCTGAGGAAAATTTAGAGGACGAGCTTGAGGTCCCGGCTTTTATAAGGAGAAAATTAAAATAGCTTGTTCTTTTTCCTTCACTTCCGTTAAACGGAAATAAGGAGAAAATTAAAATAAATAAAAAAACAACAATAAACATTAGAATCCGCCAGCTGGCGGAAAAGCCCTTCCCGTTCTGATGTTTATTTTTGTTCTCACCCCTGACTGTTTCGTATACATGACTTGCCAGGATTGTGTCTAAAAAGGAGGTTTAGTGTCTTCTGAAATTATTAAACTTGAGAAAATTCAACTCTCTGTCAACGAAACCGATCTCTTTTCGGCCGAGATAAAGCAGTCTAAAGAAAAGGCTCCGCCAAAATTGGAATTTTCAGGCAATGCTTTAAGGGTGATTGAAAAAAGATATTTAGTTAAAGACCGGAACCGAAAACCGATTGAAACACCAGAAGATATGCTTAGACGAATTGCCCATCATATCGCCCAAGCTGATGCTTTGTATGGAAAAAAAACCGAGGAAATCGTCGATTTAGAAGAAAAATTTTATAACATGATGGCGCCCTTGGAATTTCTGCCAAATAGCCCGACCTTTACCGGCGCGGGAACAAAGTTGGGACAACTGTCAGCTTGTTTTGTTTTGCCAATTGAAGACGATATGTACTCAATTTTAAAAACCCAGATGGATATGGGTTTAATTCATAAGTCTGGTGGCGGTACCGGCTTTTCTTTTTCAAGGCTTCGACCAAAAAACGATGTTGTCGGCACAACTGGCGGTATTTCTTGTGGACCAGTTGGTTTTCTACAGATGTATAACGACACAACCGAGCAAATTAAACAGGGCGGGACAAGACGTGGGGCAAACATGGGTATTTTACGAGTGGACCACCCCAATATTCTAGAATTTATTGATTATAAAGAAAAGGATGGCACTCTTTCCAACTTCAATATTTCTGTCGCCTTGACAAAAGAATTTATGGAGGCGCTTAAAAAAGATGAGAAATATGAACTAGTTAATCCGCGCAATAAACAAGTTACTGGCAAGCTTAGGGCAAAAGAAGTTTTTGATAAAATTGTTGCTGGCGCTTGGCGAAACGGCGAGCCAGGCATAATTTTCTTAGACAAAATTAACGAAAAAAACCCGACGCCGCAGGAGGGTGAAATTGAAGCAACTAATCCGTGTGGCGAGCAACCGTTACTACCGTACGAATCGTGCAACTTGGGTGCGATTAATCTTAAAAAATTTGTTAAAAAGGCAGATGATAAATATGAGGTTGATTGGACAAAACTTGAAAAAATTATGCCAATCGTTGTTCATTTTATGGATAATGTCATTGATGTTAATAAATATCCGATACCTGAAATTAAGGAGATGACTTTGAAAAACCGCAAAATCGGTATAACGGTGATGGGCTTTGCAGATATGCTCTACGACTTGGGCATTGCCTACGACTCGGAAGAAGGAATTAAGATGGCCGAAAAAATTATGGGTTTTATTGAAAGAAGCTCCCACGAGGAATCGGCTAAACTTGCCAAAATTCGCGGCGAATTTCCCAACTTCAAAAAAAGTGTTTGGGACAAAAAGGGCGGACCCAAAATGCGCAATGCCGCTACCACTTCCTGTAACCCGACCGGCACTTTAAGTATTCTTGGCAGTTGTTCGTCCGGCATCGAACCGTTCTTTGCCCTCGCCTATACCAAGACCGTAATGGATAACGACGCCCTGCCCGAAGTAAATGATCACTTTGTCCGTATCGCTAAAGAGCAAGGATTTCAGAGTGACGATTTGATGCGCGAAATTTCCCAAAAGGGCAGCCTTCAAGAAATTGAGAATATTCCCGCCGATATTAAGAAGGTTGTTAAAGTTGCCAGCGATATTAGTCCAGACTGGCACGTGAGGATGCAAGCTGCTTTTCAAAAACATACTGACGGCGCTATCTCAAAAACAATCAACTTCCCGAATAGAGCGACCGAGGATGACGTCCGTAAGGCATATTTATTGGCCTATAAACTTAATTGTAAAGGTATTACAGTCTATCGTGATGGTTCGCGGGCGTATCAGGTTTTAACGACCGGGACAGAAAAGAAAGAGGAAACTTCAGCTTCAGCGCCAGTCCAAACAATCGTTTCTTCAGGTATTAAAATTTCTCCCCGTGAAAGGCCTGATGTTATTCACGGCTCCACTTACAGAATAAAAACTGCTTACGGCAAACTATTTGTAACGATAAACGATGATGAAAAAGGACAGCCTTTTGAAATATTCTCACACTTGGGCAAGGCAGGCGGGTTTTTTGCCGCGAAAGCCGAGGCGATTTGCCGACTAATAAGTCTCTCATTGCGTTCTGGCATTGATTCGCAAGAGATTATTGACCAGCTTAAAGGAATCCGCGGTCCAACGCCGACGTGGTCAGAGGACGGCAAAATGATTTTATCGCTACCAGACGCCATTGCTCAAATCCTCGAAAAGCACCTCCAAAAAGATCAAGCAAAATTGGGCTTAGAATTTGAAACTGGAAAGCAGCCAATGCTCGCAACTGCTGATGCAAGCATTGCCACAAGCGATCTTGCCAATGGACTTTTCCAACCGCAGAAAAGTAGTTCGGTCGTAGATATTGGTGAAGCACCAGCGTGTCCGGAATGCGGCGGAATGTTCGAACTTTCCGAAGGCTGCCTTAAATGCAACTTCTGCGGATATTCGAAGTGTAGCTAAATATGGCTAAAAATAATCACTATCCACGGGTTGAAGCCCGTGGTATGTACAAGGTAAAGTTTTCTACGCTTCATCCACGACCTAAAGGCCATGGTATTGCGCTTGAAAATAAGGGCTTAATCCATATTTATACCGGCGACGGTAAAGGAAAGACAACCTCTGCTCTAGGACTTGCTTTGCGCGCTATTGGCGCAAATAAAAAGGTGGCGGTTATTCAGTTTATGAAAAAGGGGATTTACAGTGAACATCGGGCTATAAAAAAATACAAATTACCGATTTTGATTGAAAGCTATGGCATTGGCTACTATAAAATTATGGGGGATAAACATACCGAAAAAGAGCATAAGAAAGCCGCTCATAAAGCTTTGACCCGCGCGGGGGAATTGATCGGAAGTAGCAAATACGATCTTGTCATCCTCGACGAAATAAACGTCGCCATCGGTTTTGGCCTAATCGATGCCAATGAAGTTGTAACCATGCTAACCGCTGAACGACTACCGACTACCGAAATAGTTTTAACCGGCAGAAGAGCTCATCCAAAGCTTGAGAAAATTGCTGACCTTATCACGGAAATGAAAAAAATCAAGCATCCATTTGATAAAGGAATTATCGCCCGAAAGGGCACTGAGTATTGACAATTTGACAATAACTTTTAGCGTTGCTACGTTAAGATTACGATAAAAAAGTTCAAAAGGAGTAAAAATGGAAAATAACAAAACCTCATGGAGTCCGACAAGAATGATTGCGGCAATTATTCTTTTGCTTATTTTAGGTATTATTGGAATCGTTGCTGGTCCGATCGCCGAGAAAAACAAAGCCAGCAAAGAAGTTGCCGGGATCGAAGCACAAGCTTTACCCAAAACAGTCCAGACTGTTTCATACGAAGGGCAAGATGGCAAAACTGCCTTAGAAATATTGAAAGAAACCCATAATATCAAAACCCAAGAGTCATCAATGGGCATTTTCGTTACCTCAATTAATGACACTACCAACACCCCTGATACCTTCTGGATGTTCTATATCAACAATCAACTTGGCCCTATCGGTGCTGACCAGTATAAAACCAAGGCTGGCGAAAAGATCGAATGGCGTTTTGAGAAATTTGAGTAATTTACTTTAACAATTTACCCCCACACTTCAATAAGATAGACAAATGATTATTAATCTATTTAGAATAATTCTGAAACTTTAGAATGTCTATAAATACATTTGGTTTAGATGTGGGGGTGAACCTAAGTTTAAAGGTAATCCCGGTGACCCCTCGAGTATACTCGGGGCAAGAATTCCGGGGCAGTCACGCTACTGTATAGCCAGAAAACTTTAAATTTTTGTAATAAGTCCTTCGGTCGAAAGGCAAAAGGTGAAATCCTTAGTATTAAATGATCGAAGAAGCTAAGGATTTTTTAAATTTAAACCATAATTTGGAGTAAAAAATGCGAAAAATTTTAATTTACTTATGGCTGCCATTGGTATCGTTAGCGGTTTTAGCCTTAATCTATGGAGGCCTAACAATTTTTGACTTAAAAAATCAAAACCAAAGCTTAAGCCAAAAACAAAAAGAATTTGAAAAACAAATCAGCTTATTAGAAAATAAGTTTGAAGAGTTAGCGGCGTCAACAAAACAAGAAAATCAACAGCCTGGAGCCCCCAAGAAAATCGCTGGCCTCTCGACAAAAGCAACGCCTACCTTAATTCCCACATCAACCCCCTCGACTACGCTCGGGGCAAGCCCTACGCCCACACCCAGACTAACGCCGACGCCGACGCCCACTCCCACGCCTGCGCCAATATCCACACCAACTCCTACACCCACGCCAGTATCGCAAGCATCTGTCGAAATTGAAAACGTCGGCACTTACGCAGTCCATTTAGAAATTGGTGATACCGCTTTTTCAATTCTCCTTCGCGCTGGTCAGGAAAACAGCTTTAACGTTGAATATCAAACGTATGAGGAGTTGGGAGCATTTGTCACTTGCATTGCTGGGATTTGCAGTCACGATTATTATTATTGGGCATTCTATTACAACGGCAACTATTCGAGGACTGGAGCATCCTCGCAACCTGTTAGCTCGGGCGATGAAACTGCTTGGAAATTTGAAAGTTTTTAAAAAATAGCTAAAATGAGAAAGGAGAAAATATGGCAATATTTTTTATTGCTTCAGCGATAATTTTAAGACTCCTCCCGCACCTACCAAATTTTGCCCCGATTGCGGCCATGGCTTTGTTCGGCGGAACATATCTTAATAAAAAATATGCTCTTTTAGTGCCGATTTTAGCAATACTAATTTCTGATTACTTTATTGGTTTTTATAACCCATGGATTATGCTCTCGGTTTATGGCTCGTTTATATTAATTGGTTTAATTGGGCTTTGGCTGAAAAATCATAAAACAGTTGCTAATGTTTTAGGCGCTTCGCTTTCCGGTTCGATTATTTTCTTCCTGATAACCAACTTCGCGGTTTGGGCAGTGCCTGGGAAATTAGCACTTTATCCACAGACTTGGCAAGGATTAATACAATGTTATACAATGGGGTTGCCGTTTTTCCGTAATACTCTCCTTGGTGATCTATTTTATGTCGGTGTGATGTTCGGTTTATATGAAATTGTATTAGTTTCAACTGTTAAAAGGAGGGGTGCGTGCCCAGTAGACTCAAAGAGTTAGACGAAAAGAGTTTCAAAGAATTCATCAATCAAGAAGTCGCCTTAGTCAGTTTTGGGGCGCCGTGGTGCCACGCCTGTCATCGGGTGACGCCAATTTTGGAAGAGCTGATGAATCATTTTAAGGAGAGGGTCAGTTTTGCGAAAATGGATGTGGTTAAAAATCCCGGAGTTTCTTCTCGTTACGGGGTGATGAGTCTGCCGAACATTTTGATTTTTAAAAGGGGTAAAGTTACAGAACAAATCATTGGGGCCAGCACTAAAAAGGCGATCGAGGAACAAATCAAAAAAGCCATTAAATAAAGGGTAAATCTAGATAAAAAAACAGGGTCCTGCTGGTGAAGTAGGCAAGGAGGGGAAAACCTAAATCACCAAGCAGGACCCTGTTTTTGACCCGTCTCGGCAGATCCGAGCCGAGGTCTGACGGATAGTCGCACTCTCATTTCATCATCTATCGTAGTGAAAGTATTATAGCAGATATTTGATCTTTTGTCAAGAGATTGAAAGTTCTGGCGAATTCAGGTCACAATGCACCAAAAAGTTGGTAAAATAAGCCGTTAATAGAAAGGTGGTGCATGTGTCAAATTTAACTTTGTATGAACGGGAATTTATTGAGAGTTGTTTAAGGCCAGAACGAAAATTAAAGATAAGAATAATTGCAAAATTATTAGGTCGAGATCATTCGGTCATCTCGCGCGAGATAAGACGAAATAATGGACATCTGGGATATGTGGCGAGATTAGCCCAAGAAACAGCTGATAGGCGGGCAAGACATACCAATAAGCGGAAGTTGGATAAAGATCATAAGCTTTTAGAATATGTCCGAGATCAGCTTTTGGAAGGCTGGAGCCCAGAGCAAATTTCCGGT
>Ga0315294_10000300_pt1 | contig 52836 bp, 58 predicted proteins | sample YL17G13_40_MG_FD_203626 | JGI IMG/M metagenome (GOLD analysis project Ga0315294, IMG submission 203626) | Sediment microbial communities from Yellowstone Lake, YNP, Wyoming, USA - YL17G13_40 | ecosystem: Environmental > Aquatic > Freshwater > Lake > Sediment | place: USA: Wyoming | collected... | reverse complement strand
GTAAACCTCCGGCAGAACACGCCCGCCTGGCTCGAATGGCGCAGCCAGGGCATAGGCGCATCCGATGCCCCCGCGATCATGGGCGAGAACCCATGGAAGAGCGCGGATTATCTGCTGCAAGAAAAATGTGAAGGGAAAACGTATGAACCCAACGCCGCTATGGCTCGCGGCGCAGGGCTTGAGCCGGAGGCGCGAAAATGTTATGAGCGCAGGTTCGGCATACGCGTCCCAGCCGCCTGCCTGCAAAGCATTAAATATGAATGGCTGCGCGCCAGCGTCGACGGGTTGGCAGCCGACGGAAGCGCGGTGGTTGAGATCAAATGCGGGGAAAGCGTATATCGCAAGTCTGCAACTACTAGAGAGGTTCCTGATTATTACTTCGGGCAATTGCAGCATATCCTGGCCGTTACCGGACTGCATGAAATCGACTTCTGGTGCTATCTGCCGAGCCGCCCGGAGGTTCATATTGCCGTAGCGAGAGATGACGGTTACATTAAACGACTCCTCGAAGCCGAGCATGCTTTCTGGCAGCGGGTTTTAAAGCACCGCAAGCGATGAGCCGAGCCCACCCTACAGCTAAAGCAAAGCAATATCCTCCCCCATAGAAATATCCCCATCCACCCTCTATAATAATATTCATCATGAAAACACTGCTCAGATTGCCACTCAGTTTCGTTAAAGTGATAATAGCACTAGCCATGTTGCCCATCGGCATCATTGGCATACTCTTAGTAATTATCGCTTACACCGACTATAAGGCACTGTTCACAAAGAAAAAAGAAAAGACAGATGAAGCTTAGAAGGACCGTATTATGAAGGTATCACAGCTTTTCGGTAAGACGCTCAGACAAACGCCGGCGGAGGCAGAGAACGCAAGTCACCAGCTCCTGCTCAAGTCCGGCATGATCCGTCAGCTGGCATCCGGCGTTTACAGCTACATGCCGATGTGCCTGCGCTCCATCCAGAAAATCGAGGGCATCATACGTGAAGAGCTGAACGCCATCGGAGCGCAGGAGCTATTGATGCCGGCGCTCCAGCCATTCGAGATATGGGTAGAGACTGGACGCGACCTGGCATTCGGTGAAAACCTTTTTACTTTAAACGACCGCCGCGACCGCACGCTGGCACTGGGCCCCACGCATGAGGAGGTCATCACATCGCTGGTGCGCCACCAGGTGCAGAGCTACCGCGACCTGCCGCTGATCCTGTACCAGATACAGACCAAGTTCCGCGACGAGCCGCGGCCGCGGGGCGGGCTGCTGCGCGTGCGCGAGTTTGGCATGAAGGACATGTACAGTTTCCACACCGATGTCGAGTCGTTGAATGAAATCTTTCCCAAAGTAGTCGACGCCTATAAAAGAATCTACGAACGGTGCGGCCTGCGCTTCCTGATAGTCGAAGCCGACAGCGGGGCTATAGGCGGCAAGGAATCGAACGAATTCATGGTCATCGCCGATAGCGGTGAGGATACTATAATCAACTGCCCCGGCTGCGGCTATACTGCAAACGTTGAGAAGGCGGAGAGCGTAAAGCGTAGAAGCGATACGGGCCAGCCGCTGCCGATGGAGGAGGTTTCAACGCCGGGTATGAAGACCATCGAGGAGGTGGCGAACTTCCTTCACATCAAGCCAGGCCAGACGCTCAAGGCCGTGTTCTACAACTGCGATGGCGATATCGTTCTCGTCTCCATCAGAGGCGACATCGAGGTAAATGAGATCAAGCTCAGGAACACCATCGGCTGCCATGAACTGCGCCTGGCCACCGACGAGGAACTGGTAAAGGCGGGACTGGTGGCAGGCTATGCCTCACCGATAGCAGTAAAGGGCATCAAACGAATCGCCGACGATTCGATAACAATGGGCACAAACTTCGTTGCCGGAGCCAACAAACCAGATAAGCACATTAAAAACGTCAACTACCCCCGCGACTTCCAGGTGGACCTGGTAGCCGATATTGCAAACGCAAAAGCAGGGGACTGCTGCCCAAAATGCAGCGTAGCCCTGACCGCCATCAAGGGGATTGAGGTAGGACATGTCTTCAAGCTCGGGACCAAATTTACGGAACGCCTGGGGGCCAACTACCTCGACCGCGACGGAGTATCCCGACCCATAATCATGGGCACATATGGTATAGGAATAGGCCGACTGCTGGCCTCCGCCATCGAGCAGAACAACGACGAGAAAGGCATAATCTGGCCTATTGCTATTGCGCCGTACCACATCTACTTGTGCCCGCTCTCAATCGACAACGCGGAAGTGCAGAAAGCCACCGATAAGCTGTATAAAGAGCTCACCGATGCTGGTATCGAGGTGCTGTACGACGATCGTACGGAATCGCCCGGCGTGAAGCTCAACGACGCCGACCTGCTGGGCATGCCGCTGCGCGTGGTGATAAGCCCGCGCACGCTCAAGAACGCCAGCGCCGAGGTGAAGCAGCGCCGCGAAAAGACCGCATCGATTCTGCCGCTCGAAGGCGTGGCGGAGAAGCTGCGCGCGATGCTGTTCCCGTGTTAGCTGCAAACGATCACCATACAGCCGACCGCACATCCCTGCGATACCTAACCCTCACCTAGCCTCTCCCTTGAGGGGAGAGGTAATTTAAAAAAGAGGTGCAGGAGATAAATCTCCTGCAGGGGGTTTGGGGGTGTCCCCCAGTTTTTTATATCCCCCAAAGTATGGGGGACAACAGGGGGTTTGGATCAAAGGCCTCTTTCCTTAATCGAAAGAAACTAATCCTTTCCCTGAAAATAATTGGCATTGCTTGACGATATGTTTTGTGATATACTAGCTCTTTGACTAAGCTCGCCCCGAACTAGACTTGAATAATGTCGATATAACGAGCTTGAAGGAAGTGGGTCTTGTTTCCCACTTTTTTCATTAGGAGGGCACTTTGGGTAAGACAAAAAGCGAATTTATGCTCGCAATAACCCAGCTCGCTGCAGAAAAAAATCTGCCCAAGGAAGTAGTGCTGGAGGCAATAGAAAATGCCCTGGCCTCTGCCTTCCGTAAAAACAACTTCATGCCCACTCAAAATGTATCGGCAAAGATCAATCAAGAAACAGGGCAGATAGCCGTCTTCGCCGGGAAGACTGTGGTACAAGAGGTGACAGATTCTATCCGCGAGATATCACTGGAGGATGCGCAGAAGATAAATAAATACGCCCAGTTGGACGAGGAAATCATGATAGAGGCTGCCCCTCAAAATGTCGGGCGTATTGCAGCACAGACCGCAAAGCAGGTCGTGCTTCAGCGCTTGCGTGAGGCAGAGCGGGAAATCGTATTTGAAGAATTCTCGGACCGCGAGAACGAGATCGTTACAGGTGTAGTCCAGCGTATCGAACCCAAACAGATCACCCTGGACCTCGGCAGAACAGAGGCTATACTCCCCTCTACGGAACAGGTGCGTACAGAGCATTACCGCACCGGCCAGAGGGTGAAAGTTTATATCTTAGGTGTACACCGAAGTGCTAAAGGCCCGCAGGTTATAGTATCGCGTACACATCGCAACCTGCTGCGCCGGCTTCTTGAGCTCGAGGTGCCGGAGATGCACCAGGGTGCCATAGAACTTAAAGCTATAGCCCGAGAAGCAGGGCAGCGCAGCAAGATCGCAGTAGCCGCCCGGCAGGAGGGCATTGACCCGATCGGCTCCTGCGTAGGCCTGCGCGGCATTCGCATCCAGAACATCGTTAACGAGCTCAATGGTGAAAAGATAGATGTCGTACAGTGGGATGCCAATTCATCAGTCTTCATCGCCAACGCCCTGAGCCCGGCCCAGGTTGAGAGCGTTGCTGTCAACAATGAGAACAAAGTTGCCGTGGTCATAGTACCCGATAGGCAATTATCGCTGGCCATCGGCAGGGAGGGACAGAACGCGAGGCTCGCAGCCAAGCTTACCGGTTGGCGTATAGATATTAAGAGCACATCCATAGCTGAGGCGGAAAAGGCTGCCCTCGAGAGCGAAGAAAAAGAAGCTACAGAGAAAAAAGTCATGGAAGAGGGGCCTGCTACCAAGACAGTGCAGGAACCACCAGCTAAACGGAAGGGTCGCGCGAAGAAAGCGGAAGAACCTAAGGCTATCGATAAAGCAGAGAAGCCTGAGGCCGCGCCTGTAGCGAAGAAAGAGGCAGAGCCGGAGCTGCTCACACCTGAAGAACCTGATATCGAATATGCAGAGGAGCCGAAGAAAGAAGCGCTCGTCTCCCGTGCCGGACCACAGGCACCTGTTATACGCTTCGCAGAGGATATCCTCCCCCGCCACAGCGGGAAGATAGAGAAGAAGGGTAAGAAGGGAAAGAAAACTCAAGTAAAAGAGGACGTGGTAAAGGCAGCGCCTAAGCCGAAGCCTCGCCGCGCAGCGGACATACCAATATATGATGACGATTTCCACCTTGATTTACATGCCAAGCCTGAGGGAGAGCAAGCAGCAGTAGAGGCTGTTGACAATAATGATGTAATTTTGGAAGATGATATCTTTGTGGAAAGTGCCAGCAAGCCCCAGAAAAAAGTAAAAAAACAGAGCAAGGGAAAAACAAAGGCTGAAGATGGGCCAAGTGGAACCGAAAAACGTGGCGATAGCCCATAATAAAATTTAGAGTTATTCATCATGGATGTTAGTAAACACAATCCAAGCATAAGACATATTCCAGAACGCACCTGTATAGGATGTCGTCAGGTCAAACCGAAGGATGAGCTTATTCGCATAGTAGGAAGCGAAAGCGAGGGTGTCGTAATCGAACCATCAGGGAAACACCAAGGACGCAGTGCTTATCTCTGCAAATCAAAGGCTTGTTGGGAAAGTGGACTTAAAAAGGATCGTTTAGATCTGTCTCTACGGATGAATATCAGCAAAGACGTGAAAAATGAGCTGACCCGATTTGGAGAGACGCTGTCTAGATAGTGGGGTCATATGTCTGCAACAGATAGAAGAAAAAAGGGCTCCAGTAAACAACGCCAAACAACTTCACATGTGGAGTCCTCACACACTAAAAGCGGGGATGAGAAACCTGTAATCAAACTACCTGTTTCCATCACGGTTAAGCAACTATCCGAACTGATCGGTGTCAGCCCGATCGATATAATAAAGCAGCTTATGCGAAACGGCATCATGGCTAATATTAATCAGGCTATCGACTTCGATATGGCATCGAACCTGGTAACCAGCTTCGGTTATGAGGTAGCAGCCGAGAAACGACCATCGGCTTCCGCATCAACCAAACGCAAACGAGCCCGCCGCTTCCTTGATGACGACCCCTTGTTGCTCAAATCGCGTCCACCAGTGGTAACAATTATGGGACACGTCGATCACGGAAAAACCAAACTCCTTGATGCCATTCGAAAGACAAACGTAGCCGCGACCGAAGCCGGCGAGATTACGCAGCACATCGGTGCTTATCAAGTCGAAGTGCACGGCCAGAAGATAACTTTTTTGGACACACCAGGACACGAAGCATTTACAACAATGCGGGCTCGCGGCGCTCAGGTCACAGATATCGCCGTATTAGTTGTAGCAGCGGATGATGGAGTTATGCCCCAAACAATTGAGGCTATCGCACACATACGCGCCGCCGATGTACCGATCGTCGTGGCAATTAATAAAATAGACAAGCCTGAAGCCAACCCGCAACGTGTAAAACAGCAACTGGCAGACCACGGAGTGGTCATAGAGGAATGGGGTGGCAACGTAGTATGCGTGCCTGTATCAGCAAAGAAAAAAGAAGGCATCGACGAGCTTCTTGAAAACCTGCTCGTTGTCGCAGAGGTTGAAGAGCTAAAAGCTAATCCCGATCGTCGCGCTGTAGGCGTAGTTATTGAGGCACAACTGGATAAAACTAAAGGACCAGTGGCGACAGTAATTATCGAAGCGGGGACATTAAAAGTAGGTGACCCCTTTGTTGTGGGCGATACATGGGGCAAAGTAAAGGCGATTTTCAACGATAAAGGTAAACACCTTAGAAAAGCAGAGCCTTCATGTCCAGCCGAGATACTGGGCATGGATAGCGTGCCTCAAGCGGGAGATATTTTTACCGTCACAAACACGGAAAAAGAGGCGCATACCCTAGCCATGAAGCGCCACGAACAGAAGAGGGTGGAGAGAAGCGCTGCGAAGCAAATCAGCCTGAGTAACTTATTCTCACAGGTGCGTGAAGGAGAACTAAAAGAGCTCAATATAATACTTAAAACAGACGTCCAGGGCAGTATAGAACCTATAAAGACATCCCTGGAGCGTTTAAATACAGAAGAGGTAAAAGTAAATATACTTCATGCCGACAGTGGCAGTATTACCGAAGGAGATGTTCTGTTAGCTCTTGCTTCCAAAGGAATTATCATTGGATTCAATGCGCGCCCGGAGACGGGAGCAATTAAGCTCGCCGATAGAGAGGGCATAGACATGCGCTCATACGATATCATCTACAATATCGTAGATGACGTAGAGAAGGCAATGAAGGGTCTGCTGGAGCCTAGTTATGTCGACGTAGTTGAAGGACATGCTGAAGTGCGGGCCGTATTTAGCACAAAAGCAGGGACCGTGGCCGGAGCCTACATCACCGAGGGCAAGATTACACGGGGCTCAATGGCCAGAGTACTACGCAAAGGTACAAGTATCTATAATTCCAACATCAGCAGCCTGAAACGATTCAAGGACGATGTTAAAGAAGTTACAGGTGGATTCGAATGCGGTATAGGTGTCGAAGGATTTACAGCCTTTGAGGAAGGCGATGTTATTGAGTCTTATGTAAAGGAAGCCAGGTAATGAGCAGACGCACCGAACGCCTGAATACCCTTATACGAGAAGAATTAAGCGACCTTATACGACGTCAGTCTAAGGACCCGCGATTAAGCTGCTTTCTATCGATAACACGTGTAGAAACAACACCCGACCTGCAATTTGCAAAGATCTATATAAGCATCATGGGTAGCGATGAAGAGAAAAAGAAGGCTATGGATGGACTAGCCTCAGCATCTGGATTTTTCTATCACGAGCTGAGGGGACGACTGTCGTTAAGACATACCCCCCAGTTAATCTTCTATAAAGACGAATCTATCGAGCAGGGTGCTCGCATGCTCAGTTTATTAGGAAATGTCAGCAACGAAGAAAATAACAGCAACGATTAACGGTATCCTCAACATCAACAAACCCCCCGCTAGAACCTCACAGGATATTGCCTCTTTTATTAAGCATCTCAGCAAACAACGCCATGTCGGTCATGCCGGCACATTAGACCCTATCGCTACCGGGGTCCTGCCGATATGCCTGGGACAAGCGACGAGGATGAGCTCCTTCATTATGGAAACCCATAAGACCTATATTGCCGAGATAACATTAGGCATATCCACCAATACTTACGACTCCGAGGGTACTGTAGTTCAACAAAAAGACCCCTCGTATGTCACGAAAGCACAGGTTAATGAAATACTTCCCACCCTCACAGGTAAGATAATGCAGAAGCCGCCTTCGTTCAGTGCACTGAAACACCAGGGGAAACGCCTATATGAACTTGCTCGAGCAGGAATTGAAGTGGAAATCAATGCGAGAGAAGTCATAGTATATCGTCTGGAACTCATTGGGTGGAACCCGCCTTGTTTGATCATCGAGGTTGAGTGCGGTAAAGGGACATACATCCGTTCCATAGCCCACGATATCGGCCAATTTCTAGGTTGCGGAGCCCATATCTCTGCATTAACACGTACAAAGTACGGGCCTTTTAATATCGAAGACAGCGTTAGCCTGCCACAAATTGAGGATGCTTTCACCCACGGATACTGGCAGGAATTGTTGCATCCGATGGACATCGTAATAAATGACTGGTACGCAGTGATCGTGAATCCGGAACAAGAACGGGCTATTCTCAACGGTGGCACTATAACATATCCGCCGTGTAATATCGAAACCCGCTGCCGCGCCTACTCAAGCGATGGCCGATTCCTGGCGGTACTGCGATCACTGCCGGATACGGCAATATGGCAGCCAGAGAAAGTATTCCATAACGAATAAAATAACGGCTATCATTGCTAAAATACTTGACACATATTTAGATTGGGGTTATAGTGCAACAGGATTAAAAGGGGGTGAACCGAATGCAGGCATACTGTTTTAAATGCAGGAAAAAGATAGACGTGAAGAACGCCCAGAAGGTTACACTGAAGAACGGAAGGCCAGCGACGAAAGGCCTTTGTCCGAAATGCGGCACTAAAGTTTTTCGCATCGGGAAGGCCTAATTACTGTCATCAAACATCCGGAGAAACTTCTCTCAAGTCAGGTTTTTCTTTAAAAGGGCCTCCACAAAGGCTTGAGTGTTAGCAACCATAATCTTATCGCATTGAGCTTCGGTGAGGCCGGTTCCCATGATTACCTGTCGAGCGAAAGATAGAGTCAGAATATCACTTGGATCATGGGCGTCCGAATTAAGGAGAAGTTTTGCTCCTGTTTCCAGTGCTAAGCGTGCGACGTGACCGTTTGTGAGGGAATGTCCCTTCCTAGCACTAATCTCAAGGTAAATCCCGCTTGAGACAGCAAGTTGTGCTTCCTCTTTTGTGATAAGGCCTGGATGTGCTAAAATATCAACGTATGGGCATGAGAGCGCTGCTTTGTTAGTACCCTTCTCCACTGGTTCGACGATGGTTTCACCGTGAACAACAACCAGCCAAGCTCCAAGTTCCTTAGCCCGCTTGGCGACCTCGTGGATTGCAGCAGGAGGTACATATGTAAGCTCGATACCGGGGATTGCGTTGATAGGCCACTTAGACCTGGCGAGGGCACAATCCGAAGCAATCTCCCGGACGATGCGTTCAAGATAGCCAACGCCGGCATGATCGGTAATTGCAATACCTTTATAAGAATTTGATAGAGAACGATATATTAATTCCATAGGGGAAAGGGAACCATCGCTAAGAGTAGAGTGAGTATGAAAATCATATAGCATTATCAACCTCCACGCTAAAATGCTATTATAGGATAGGAGAAAGATTTGAGCAAGATAAATGTAGCGATAATCGGTGTCGGAAATTGTGCCTCCTCTCTTGTACAAGGAGTCCATTACTATAAAGATGTTAAAGAGGGTGAGCAAATACCTGGACTGATGCATATCAACCTGGGAGGCTACCATATAAGGGACATCGAATTTGTAGCCGCTATTGATATAGATAAAAACAAAGTGGGTAAAGACCTGGCTACAGCAATATATACTACTCCCAATAACACATATAAATTTTGCCAGGTGCCGCGGACAGGCGTTAAAGTTGTCCGCGGCATGACACACGATGGTCTTGGAAAGTACTTATCCCAAATAATTACCAAGGCGCCCGGACCAACAGCAAATATCGTTGAAATATTACAGTCTACAAAAACCGATGTTGTTTTAAACTACCTTCCTGTCGGCAGCGAAGAGGCTACAAAATGGTATATCGAGCAAGTTTTAACGGCAGGTTGTGGTTTTGTCAATTGCATACCTGTATTCATCGCCCGTGAGAAATATTGGCAGGAACGTTTCAAAGAACGCGGCCTCCCTGTTATAGGAGATGATATCAAGAGTCAGGTTGGCGCAACCATAGTCCATCGCATTCTTACTAACCTTTTTAGAGAACGAGGCGTAAAGCTGGAACGGACCTATCAACTCAATTTCGGAGGCAATACAGACTTCCTTAACATGCTGGAACGCGAACGCCTGGAATCCAAGAAAATATCCAAAACAAATGCAGTAACATCGCAATTGGACTACAAGATACCAGAGAAAGATATACATGTAGGGCCCAGTGATTATGTCCCCTGGCTTGAGGACAGAAAATTCTGTCACATCCGAATGGAAGGACGCACTTTCGGCGATGTACCTCTCCTTGTAGAAGCAAAACTAGAAGTATGGGATAGCCCCAACTCCGCCGGAGTGGTAATCGATGCCCTCAGATGTTGCAAGCTGGCAATGGACCGTGGCCTCTCTGGGGCATTGGTCGGGCCATCGTCCTATTTTATGAAATCACCCCCCATACAATATACAGACGCCGAAGCTAGAAGGCTGACCGAAGAGTATATCTCGGGAACCGGCAAATAATCTATTATGTACAATAATATTTTAGGCCCCCCTACATTGGAGGACAATATAATAGGTAAGCAAAATAAAATGCACCCCCCGTTACGAGGGTCAGCAGGTAGAAACGGGTTCGGGGCGGCGGATATACATATACATAGCACTGCAAGTGATGGCATGGCTAGTGTAACTGAGATTCTGGAATTCGTAGCGGAAAGGGGCGAATTAGACATTATCGCTGTCACGGATCATGGAGAGATCTCAGGAAGTTACGAAGCCAGAGAACTAGCCGCCAAGCACAACTATCCATTCGAGGTTATAGTTGGCATGGAGCTCAACACACAGGAAGGCCATTTACTGGCGTTATTCCTGGAAAAATCTGTACCAAATAATCAGCACTTGACAGAGACCATCGCCGCTGTTCATGCTCAAGGCGGCCTTTGTATCGCACCACATCCAATGAGCCCGTTCAGCGAAAGCATTAATCACAAAGATATTGAAAGTATTATACGCAAAGGTGATCCGGAGATCTATTTCGATGGCATAGAGACCTTAAACGCCACAATTATGGGTAGCATCTCTAACCACAGAGCCAAGAAGATCAATGAGAAGTATAAACTGGCTGAAACAGGCAGCAGTGACGCCCATTTCCTTATCTCGATAAGCAGTGGCCTCACTTTGTTTCCCGGCCGGACTGCAGAAGATTTTCGCAGGAGCATTCTCGAAAGGACTACAATGCCCATGAAAGGGCATACTCCAAGCTACTTCGAAATCGGCCTCATGCAAATCCTCAAACAGCAGAGCAAAAGCAGGAGTTTCTTCTTCCGTGGCATGATTAAAAATGCTGCCAGGTCTCTGGTAAAATGAAGATCGCGCTTGTTTGCCCATATGATTTTGCCCATCCGGGCGGTGTAGCAAATCACATCACTTTCCTCTATAAAGAACTCCTTAAAATAGGTCATGAAGTAATAATCATCACGTCCTCATCTGGACGCAGTGACCTGTTAGAGAATAAAAATATTATCACCATAGGTAAGCCTGTTTCCATACCATCAGCCGGTTCAGTTGCCAGAATCACTCTATCACCCATGCTCTCCTCTCCGGTAAAAGCGGCTCTGGAACGAGAGAGATTCGATATCATTCATTTACATGATCCACTATATTCAACACTGTCCCTGACCGTATTACACCATTCAAAAACCATTAATATCGGCACCTTTCATGCCTTCCAGAAGACCAGAATCCCGTATCATATCATCAGCCCATTATTTCAGGGTGCGTTCAATAAACTGCACGGCAGGATCGCTGTATCCGAACCTGCTAAACGTTTCATCAGCAGGTACTTCCCAGCCGAATACAATATCATACCTAACGGGATAGATTTTAAACGCTTTTCCACCCCGCTATCCCCTATCGCAAACCTGCGTGACGGTAAACTGAATATACTATTTGTTGGCCGTGCCGAGAAACGAAAAGGACTCAATTTCCTCCTGGAGGCCTACCAGTTAATAAAACGGGAGATACCACAATCGCGACTCGTGATAGTAGGCCCGGAAACCCGGCAGAAATACGAGCATATAGCAAGGAAAATGGCTCTTGAAGACGTGGTTTTTACAGACTATGTACCCAACGAGGATCTCCCTGCATACTATCAAACAGCTGATGTTTTTTGCTCTCCGGCCACAGGCGGCGAGAGCTTCGGCATTATATTGCTGGAGGCAATGGCTGCATCCAAAGCGATAGTTGCTTCATCCATTGATGGATACGCCAGTTTGATAAGCGATGGTATCGAAGGGCTTTTAGTGCCGCCAAAAGACATCCCTGCGCTGGCTAACACTATTATCGGACTTCTAAGAGACGAACCGAAACGCCGCGAGATGGGCTCGCATGGCCGTCAAAAAGCTGAGCAATACAGCTGGCCAAATATTGCGAAAATGATTAACGAATATTACACTTGTGTTTATAATAAGTTAAAATGTGGTATATAATTGCATCCTTAATCCTGGATGCTAGATAGCGATCAAAAAAATATGTGGCGACCAGCTCAAATACTTAGCGACAGAACTCATAGACTGGCAGAGCCAGTTGGTAGAATAGTAGGTAAAACGGGTGTAAGTCCCAATACACTCACCATCTTCGGCTTCTGTATCAACTTCGGTGTGGCCTGGCTTATATCGCAGGGATACTTCTTATACGGCGGCATCTTAATCCTTGCCGCAGGTATCTTTGACCTGCTGGACGGAGCAGTAGCACGGATGACGGGCAAGGTTACTAAATTCGGAGCACTGCTGGACTCGACCCTGGACCGCTATTCGGAAGGAGTAGTACTATTTGGCCTCCTGTGGTACTACGCCAGCCAGCTCAATGTCGGCTACAAGACAGAATGCCTTCTTATATTTGCTACCATCGTCGGCTCTATACTGGTGAGCTATGTGCGAGCACGTGCTGAGGGGTTAAACCTGGATGCCGAAGTAGGTATATTTAGAAGAACCATGAGGATTGGGATCCTTTCGCTCGGCCTGATGGTGAGCGCCCTTCCCGATAAACCAGATACCGTCATGCTTTATACACTATGGATACTGGCGATAGGCACCAATTTCACTGCAGTACATCGCTTGTTCTATGTTGGAGCAAAAACACATAAGAGCCGAACTACGCCATCATCTCCAGCGTCGGATAAAGGTAAATCCTAAAAAGACTGTCAGACCACATAAGACCACCACTATAGTTATCAGCGCAATATATGGGGCACTTAATATAAACTCATCCCCTCCCGCAGATGGGCTAGGTGTAGGAGTAGGTGTTACTGTAGGCTGTGGTCCTAATCCGAGGCTCGCTCTCCAGTTTATATTCAATTCATCTGTATCAAAGCCGTAAACCTGAAACAAGGCTTCGTCATCAGTACTGCCTTGCTTGAACAAATCGAGTAGCTGTAAAAATTGTTCACTCCCATAATTGTCTATGAGAAATTTAACAATGCTATGGCTCTCAGCATAGCAAAGAATGGCCTCAGTTGCATCAGCGGGAAAAGCGCTGGCAATGCTGCGCACTGAAAAAAGCATATCACTGGAAATAGCGCTATCGAGGCTATCCTGGAAATTATCTGCCAGCTCCCCCTCAGCATTCATAGCGATCCCCTCACTGAGCCAGGTGGGAAGCCATCCGAAGGGGCCATAAACAAGCTGACCGACTACTAAATGACCTAACTCGTGAGCCACCGTCCTTTTGCCCCAGTCGAGGTTATCGACCTCGATGCCGATCATGATAGCACCGTAATCGGGAAAGGCCTGTCCACCTGTCCACATATCAGGATTAACGAGAGAACTTTGCAAATCCCAGGCATCAGCGTAGATATAAAACTTGACTGGTTGCTCTAAGGATACATCGAACTCGGCAGTGAGCCTGGCCGCCGCCCCGTTGGCGGCAGCGATTAATTGCTGTACAAATGATGAATCACCATCATACCACCACAGAGTTATGTTGTCACTCGTCATCCCCCGCCAATTGTAACGTAAATCATCATATCTTACTGTGGCATAAGGGCTTGTATAAGTATTCCCTGAGGCGTCTTCGATAAGCCATCTGTACTCTATCTCCGTTCCAGGTGGAACACCGCCCGAATCTTGCATATCCCAAATCCAGCTGACCATCACATACTCATTAGCATCAAAATCTATATCGGAACGACAAATTACCGGTACGAGGCTGCGCCGAATCACCTGACATTCAATATCTATATCTACAATATCCGTCGATGCTCTTGCCTCGAGGCTGAAGGTAACGCTTTGAGGGAAATCAGCCTGGGCATCGCTGGATACAACTTCTATACCACCATCGGCAGTAGCCATCCTGCAAGGGATTAATGCAAGAGCAAGAACCAGTAAGACTAAAGCCAAGCAATATTTCATTATTATTTCCCTATACTATGTTTAAGATATGCATAAATAAAATCGTCCAGGTCACCGTCGAGAACAGCATTCGGATTGCTGGTCTCATAGTCAGTTCGATGATCTTTCACCATCTTGTAGGGATGCAGCACATAGCTCCTGATCTGATTCCCCCAGCCGGCAGCCACATGCTCGCCCTTGAGCCTCGCCTGCTCGATAGCACGCTTTTCTAGCTCCAGCTCAAGCAAGCGAGCCCGCAGCACCTTCATCGCCAACTCTTTGTTCTGGTGTTGAGAACGTTCGTTCTGGCATACCGCTATTGTTCCCGTTGGTATATGGGTAATCCGAACCGCACTGCTGACCTTTTGCACAGATTGACCACCGTGGCCACCGGCCCTGAATAAGTCTATCCGCAGATCATCCGGATTTATCTGTATATCAACATCTCGATTAACTTCAGGCATCACTTCGACCAGTGCAAACGATGTATGCCTGGAATGCGAGCCATCGAAAGGTGAAAGGCGTACTAACCGATGCACACCGCGTTCAGCTTTAAGATAACCATAGGCGTAAAGGCCATCGATTTCTATAAGGGCGCTTTTTATACCGGCTTCCTCACCGGGGGAAGTGTCTACTATAGACGCGCTGTAACCGCGCCGCTCCGCCCACCTGAGATACATCCTGAGGAGCATCTCCGCCCAATCCTGGGCTTCTGTCCCGCCGGCACCGGCATGAACCGCGAGGAAAGCGTTGCCTTTCTCATATTCGCCGCCCAACATGAGCTCGATTTCCATCTCCTCGAACCTTGCATAGGCTTTCTCTGTCTCAGAAGCTATATCCTCCTGCAGTGAACTCTCATCTTCCTCAGCAGAAAGCTCGGCCAAGCCTAATAAATCATTTGTCTTCTTTTCTAAACCTTTCCATCTATCTACCTGGCCTTTCAACTCGCCGAGGCGACGCATAACAATATGAGCCCGCTCCTGGTCCTGCCAAAAGGCGGGGGAGGATGATTCCATCTCTATTTGATGTATCTCTCGCTCCTTCCCTGCTATGTCAAAGACTCACCATGACATGAGAGATCTGCCCCGCTAATTCCTCAAGCCTCTTATGTTGTTCCTGCAAATTTACTACATCCTTTCTGATGATTCCCAATTATCCGATAATGAGATATTAATTCATATCTCAAAATACAACAACCAGTCAACAATTTCCCCCGGATGCTGACTGATGCGCTAATCGAGTCGGTTCCGGTAAACGATATCCCCTGCAACAAGCAAGCACCCAGCGGCACGCCTCGTCGAGATCGATCCTGTGCCCGATCGAAACGTAGACCGGCTTCACGCGCCGTTTGGTGCGAAGCGCACTTCCGACCACTTCATCTCCGTCCACGAGCGAAACACAATCGCCAGGCTCATCGCCCAAATCGCCATACTGGCCGCATAATATAGACTTGGCACACCCGATGGTAGGCATGTCCAGAACGAGGCCGAGGTGCGACGCCAGCCCTAACCTGCGCGGGTGGGCGATGCCCTGAGCATCAGCGATGAACAGATCAGGCGTGGTGCTCAATTGCTTGCATGCAGCGAGTATCAAAGGTATCTCTCGAAACGACAACAGGCCCGGGACATAAGGGAACTCTATCTTCATCAGCACCATCCTGCGCTCCACCGCCACCATCGAAGGGTAACGCAGCACAACTACAGCCCCACACGATATGCCATCCTTATTTACCCCTGATATATCTACTCCAGCAATAAGCTCAACATTACTTAGCTTGCCTGTTTTCACCACCTGATTAGCGAGGCTGTGCTGAATCTCCTTGGCCTCAGCGACACTCACATCCCACCTATGAATGTCACGTACCTTCACATCGCAAATTATAGCCTTTGCTACAATTACTGGCAACCCGCCTTGACACACAGCGTTTAATCTATGATAATAGCAACATCAAGGGGTATAAAGGTATGGTAAAAATTAGATTAAGTCGCGTAGGAAAAAAGAAACAGCCCAGCTACCGTTTAGTAGTCGCTGATGTTAAGTCACCACGAGATGGTGATTTTATTGAAATCATAGGCCACTACAACCCGCGTACTGAACCAGCTACTATTGTGATCGACGAAGAAAAAGCTCGAAAATGGCTCAGCCGTGGAGCTCAACCGACAGAACGGGTAAGCATTTTGCTAGGCAAGGCAGGCATTACGGAAATGCCCAAAATCAACTTCTCTAAGAAGCCTCCTAAGAAAGAAGAGGAGAAATCAGAGGGAAAATCCGTTCAAGAGCCAGCGGCAGAAGTCAAGACTGAGAAAGCAAGCTAACGTCCCTTCCTCAAGAAGGGATCGAAGAAACAAGCAAAGGAGAATCACATGAAAGAGCTTATTGAGTTCATCGTCAAATCCATCGTCAACAATCCTAATGACGTCGTGGTGACTGAGGAGAGAAGCGAGGGGGGAGTACTCCTTAAGCTCCAGGTACACGCGGATGACATGGGCCGTGTCATCGGCAAGCAAGGCCGCGTAGTCCAAGCAATGCGCACCCTGCTCCGAATAATGGCTGTCAAGCAAAACACCCGCGTTGAACTAGTGGTGATTTAACCAACACCACCCTATTATCATGGATCCCCGATTTATCCCGATCGGCCGGGTTGTTGCTCCGTGGGGCATTCGCGGCGAGGTGAAGGTTGAGGTACAGACCGACTTCCCCGACCGGTTCTCTTGTGGCGAGATATTATACCTGCAAGGGCGTGCTGTAACCATCAAATCAAGCAGATATCGCGGCAATACGGTCATACTCAAACTGGACACAATCGACAGCAGGAATGCGGCAGAACTAATCCGCGGAGCCTGTCTGGAAGTACCGTCCACTGAACTCAAACCCCTCCCAAAAGGCGAATACTATCGATTCCAACTCCTTGGACTTGAGGTGCAAAGCACTGAAGGCCGACTTCTGGGAACAATCTCGAACGTTATACCGACAGGCAGCAATGATGTTTACGAAATTTCATCTGATACCGGCGTGTTCCTTATACCGGCAACCGACGAAGTGATAAAATCAATCGATATTGATAAAGGTTGTATGGTAATAGAGATGTTGAAAGGCCTTTTCTAGCATAGCTACCCAATCACATTCTTGGCAGAAATAGATCATTATCAACTTCGGAGATAAATTCCGATTAATTAGCAATATATAATAGTTGAGGTAAATATAATAATGGGTAACGCGCAATCACAAATACCAGAGGTAGTGATCTTCCGTCTTCCGATATATCTTTACATGCTTTCTTTGCTGAACGAAGAGAACACCGAAGTAGTCAGTTCACAGGAACTGGGAGCCAGGCTCCAGATGACCCCGGCCCAGATAAGGAAAGACCTGAGCTACTTTGGCAAATTCGGCAAGCAAGGGAAAGGTTATCACGTTAAAACACTCTCCGCAGAACTGCGTAAGATAATAGGCCTTGATCAGGAATGGAATATGGCGCTTATCGGGGTTGGAAGAATCGGGAAGGCCCTGCTGGACTACGGGAATCTCGCGCTACGCGGTTTTAAAATTGTGGCCGCATTTGACATTGATCCTCAGCTGATCGGGAAGAAAGCAGGCGGGATAATTATCCAGGATACATGCGAGCTATCCAAGACCGTTAAGAATAAGGATATTAAAATAGGTGTAGTTGCCGTGCCACCCGCTCAAGTCCAGAAAGCGGTAGACCTCTTGGTGGGATGTGGCATAAAAGCAATTCTCAGCTATTATCCTGTGGCTACTAATGTACCTTCCGACGTGAGGGTAAGGAAAGTAGATCCCATGTTCGCCCTGCAGACGATGACTTACTATCTGCGAAGTCTAGGCCCTGTTTGACTTCTTACGGCGATGCTCCGACACCTTAAGCTGTATGAGAGACCTGCGCAGGGCAGCCTCGGCGGCGGCTATATCGACTGCAGACACGCTCTGCCGCAGACTTTCCTCGGCATGACGCTTAGCTTCCTCAGCCTTTGCGACATCGATCTCCTCAGCACGTTCAGCAACATCGGCCAGAACAATGACCTTATCCTGCATCACCTCAAGGAAACCGCCATTCACGAACATGGCCACATCTTCACCACCATGGCGCACCATCAGCATGCCGGGCTTAAGTGTAGTCAGTAGCGGCGCATGGCTGGGGAGAATACCAAGCTCTCCCTGGCTCCCAGGGGCGATAACCAGATCGACATCTTCGGAGTAAACCACTCGCTCTGCTGTAACTATCTCAAACTTTAGCTTAGCCAAAGGCCTTCACCACCTACTATCAATATCCCCTGTTAAGCGCTCGCCAGCTGCTTAGCCTTCTCCACCGCCTCATCGATCGTACCTATCATCAAGAACGCCTGCTCCGGCAGATCGTCGTGCTTGCCCTCAAGTATCTCCTTAAAGCCGCGCACAGTCTCTTTGACCGGAACATATTTGCCGGGTATGCTGGTGAACTGCTCGGCGACAAACATTGGCTGAGACAGGAAGCGCTGAATCTTGCGGGCACGCTTCACGATGAGCTTGTCATCCTCTGAGAGCTCTTCCATGCCCAGGATCGCGATTATATCCTGCAGGTCCTTGTAGCGTTGCAGCACGCGCTGCACGCCGCGGGCGGTGGCATAGTGCTCATCGCCGACCACCTTGGGATCGAGGATTCGGGATGTCGAGGCCAGCGGATCGACGGCGGGATAGAGGCCCTGCTCAGCAATGGAGCGTTCCAGGGCCACCACCGCATCGAGGTGACCGAAGGTCGTCGACACGCCGGGGTCGGTGTAGTCGTCAGCGGGCACGTAGATTGCCTGGAAGGATGTGATCGAGCCCTTCTTTGTTGAGGTGATTCTCTCCTCCAGCTCGCCCATTTCAGTGGCCAGCGTCGGCTGATAACCTACCGCAGAAGGCATTCGTCCGAGTAGCGCCGAGACTTCCATGCCAGCCAGGGTATAACGATATATATTATCGATGAAGAGCAAGACGTCCTGCCCTTCCACATCGCGGAAATACTCTGCCATGGTAAGACCGGTAAAGGCGATCCTGACTCTCACGCCCGGGGGCTCGTTCATCTGCCCGAATACGAGCACCGTCTTGGCCAGAACTCCGGATTCCTTCATTTCATACCACAGGTCGTTGCCTTCACGGGAGCGCTCGCCCACGCCGGCGAATACGGAGAAGCCTCCGTGCTCCATAGCGATGTTGCGGATAAGCTCCTGGATAACCACAGTCTTGCCGACTCCGGCGCCTCCGAAGGCTCCGATCTTTCCGCCTCGGGTGAATGGTGTGATCAGGTCGATGACTTTAATGCCGGTCTCCAATATCTGAATGGAGGTTTCCTGATCCTGGAACGACGGCGGCAGGCGGTGTATCGACCATCTCTCCGTAGCCTTGACGTCGCCCAGCCCGTCCAACGGCTCGCCGAGAACATTGAACAGCCGTCCCAGGGCGGGGCGCCCCACCGGAACGCTGATCGGCGCGCCGGTATCTATGGCCTCGGCGCCGCGTTGCAGCCCCTCGGTCGGAGTCATAGAAAGACAGCGCACCCAATTATTACCGACGTGCTGCTGTACCTCCAGCACCATCTTTTCCTTGCCCATCTGTATCTCTATAGCGTTATTAAGCCCCGGTAGTGAATCAGGTGGGAACTCCACGTCCACTACCGTGCCGATAACCTGAACCACCTTTCCTTTTGCCACGATAACCTCCTGACAGCCTTCGGTAGATTTAAATGCCTAAATTGTTTTTCATTTTTAAATCTCGCATCGCCCGCTGGAATTACGGCTTACGCGGGCAACCGAAATCCGTTGTATCGTAATATATATATCGACCTACTCCGACGCCTTCCTCCCTTTGTACCCTCCTCCAAGCCTCCAGTGCATCGAGTATCTTATGTAACCGCTCCTTAGATAACTTCATTCCCTTGGACTCTAACTCCTGTGATATCTCATCGAAGCTAAAATAACGATTGACATTTGATCGGAATATATTTACTAATTCCGTGCTAGGATCAGCCTGCCTTACCAAGACAATCCTCCGTTTCCTATTCCAGCGCTGCTACTCCGCCCACTATATCTAACAACTCCTTTGTGATCATTTCCTGTCTTGCTTTATTGTATTTAAGCGTCAGCTCACCGATAAGCTCATGCGCATTATCGGTAGCGTTCCGCATAGCCACCATACGTGCCGATTGTTCACTCGCAATGGCCTCTAACAAGGCATGATAAAGGCTCATCTCAATAAACCTGGGCAACAGCTCGGACATCACTGCCTGCGGCGTAGGTTCATATATATATTCATTATTCTTGCCCGCCTCGAAGATAGCAGGTTCTATCGGCAGCAACTTAAGAATCGTTGCCTTCTGCGCCGCCGTATTCACGAATTGAGTGTATGAGACATACACTTCATCGACCAGGCCGGCAGTATAATCGTCCACCACAATGCGTGCCACCGGCAGAATATCGGCTACCGATGGTTTATCGGACATATTTATAAACTCAGCGCGCACATGCTGCCCGCTGCGCAGCATGAAATCTCTTCCCTTACGCCCGATAGCTACGTTCGTGACCGGCACACCCTTGCTGTCCATGATGAACCTGGCGACACTGCGATTTACGTTAGCGACAAGCCCGCCGCAAAGCCCGCGGTCCGGTGTTATATGTACAACAGCAACCTTATTCACCGGCCTCTTGACCAGAAGAGGATGGATCTCCTCCCCCACGCGTGTTTGTGCCGCAAGGTCAGCCAGCACCTGTTTTATCTTTTCTGCATAGGGACGCGAAGCAAGCGTACGCTCCTGAGCACGCCTCATCTTCGAGGCCGCTATCATCTCCATGGCCTTAGTGACCTTGGAGGTATTGCGTACGCTCTTTATCCGGCGATTAATCTGACGAATAGTTGCCATTTTATATCTTTATTGCTTTCTTACCCTTCCAATCCATAGCATCGGAATAGATTGCGAAATCGATTCAATATAGTTATGCTTTTTAATAAGGTACGGTTGTCTTGAATTCAGTTATGGCTTTCTTCAAAGCCCCGTCCAACTCGTCGCTGATAACCTTTTCCGTGTTGATCTTCTGGATAATGTCGGAATGAGAGGTCTCCATGAAGCGATGGAACGCCGCCTCGAAGGCCATCACTTTGTTTACGGGCACATCATCAAGGAAACCATTTGATACGGCGTAAATGATGCTCACCTGTTTAGCGAGTGACATCGGGACATACTGGTCCTGCTTCAATACCTCTGTCATGCGCTGTCCGCGATCCAGCTGTGCCCTGGTAGCCTTATCCAGCTCTGATGCACCGAACTGAGCGAAGGTCTGAAGCTCACGGAACTGAGCAAGCTCGCCGCGCAGTTTTCCCGCCACCTTCTTCATTGCTTTAGTCTGAGCCGAACTGCCTACGCGGGAAACGCTCAGACCTACGTTCACAGCCGGTCTAATGCCGGCATTGAACATATCGGTCTCAAGGAATATCTGACCGTCTGTAATGGAAATGACGTTTGTAGGAATATAAGCTGATATATCGCCAGCCTGGGTCTCGATTATCGGCAGAGCGGTAAGCGAACCGCCGCCGTATTTTTTATCCATCTTCGCAGCCCGCTCGAGAAGCCGGCTGTGCAGATAGAACACGTCGCCCGGATAAGCCTCACGGCCTGGCGGGCGCCGCAGCAGCAATGACATCTGACGATAGGCCCAGGCATGCTTGGAAAGGTCATCGTATATGATCAAGGCATCCTTGCCCCGCTCCATGATTTCCTCTCCGATAGCGCAGCCGGCGTATGGCGCCATATACTGCAAGGCCGCCGACTCCGCGGCGCTGGCGCATACGATTATGGTATGCTCCATAGCACCGTTATTCTCTAACACCGCGACAGCCTGCGCCACCTTGGACGCCTTCTGCCCTATCGCAACGTAGATACAGATAAGGTCTTCGCCCTTCTGTGCGATTATAGTATCAAGGGCGATGGCCGTCTTGCCGGTAGCACGGTCACCGATTATCAACTCACGCTGTCCCCGGCCGATAGGGATAATGCTATCGATAGCCTTAATGCCGGTACGCACCGGCGTATTCACAGATCGTCGCGTAACCACGTTCGGCGCTATGCGTTCGACAGGATACGTCTTGTCATACTTAATCGGCCCCTTGCCGTCGAGCGGCTGACCTGTAGGATCGATAACGCGTCCGATAAGACCTTTCCCCACCGGCACCTCGGCAATCCTTCCGGTAGAGCGCACCTCATCCCCCTCCTTCACCTTGTTCCACTCTCCCAGAACAATCGCGCCGACGCTATCCTCTTCCAGGTTCAGCGCCATACCGATGATATCGTGAGGGAACTGCAACAATTCGCTATACTTCACGCCGGAGAGACCGTGAATACGCGCAATTCCGTCACCTATCTCCACCACAGTTCCTACATCTACCATAGTAACCGTGGAGCCGAACTGCTCGATCTGCTGTTTTATAATCTCTGTAAAGTCATGCGCTCGAGCCATATCGAGTTACCTCCAGTAAAAACTAACCTTATTGCTTGGGCTCTTCTTCCTTCTTGGTCTTGGGCGGCTTCATGAAAAACGCCGCCATGACTAGACCAAGACCAGCCAGTATAGCTACTGGAATGAAGGCATCTATCAGCCCTCCAGAGCCCTTAAATATCTTGCTTGAGTACGCAGCGATGAACGTGGCCACCAGACCGCCTACTCCATATGCCAAGAACATGACGCCGTAGTTCCTAGCTGAGAACTTGACCCCAAAATACTGCGCCGTAGCCGTAGGTGCAATGGCCAGCCAGCCGCCAAGGCCAAGATAGAAAAGACAGAACGCTACAAAGTACATTATCTTATGCGCATCTGTTACAGTGGTGCTGCCACGCATTGTTATCATAAGGACAGCAGCCACAATGATGAGAGCGAATGTAATCATCGCCGCTACCTTAGGTCCAAGCTTATCAGTCACCCACCCCAGCAGCGGCCTGCCGCCCGCATTGAACGGAGCCAAGATGAACTGGACGATCACCGCAGTCGAAAGAGCGGCTGTGCTTATTGTCAGGCCAATCATCGATAGACCATAGACACTCTTGTAGATGCCAATAGCCATCAAGCCTGCCATCGCGCCGATGGCATAGCACACGAACAAGACCCAGAACGCCCGGGTCTTGATAATTTCTTTGCGGTTATAGGCAACAGCGGTGGTAGCTGCCGCAGGCGCCGCCTTCGGCGTCCAGCCCGCCGGCTTCCAGCCAGCCTCCGGGAATTTCATGAACCAGGCCGAAACGAGGATGACGACCAGGAACGCTATTCCCAGGTACAGTAACGCATCGAAGACTTGATTCGGAGTATGCATGTTGATAAGCTTCTGGCCCAGGTATGTGCTGATGAAAGGGGAGCCGCCGAACCCGGCCAGCGCCAGGCCTGTGGCCAATCCCTTCTTATCAGGGAACCACCTCGTAGCAGCCTGAATCGGTACGATATAGCAAATGCCCACGCCAGCGCCGCCGATCACGCCATAAGTAAGAACAAATAGAGGAACGCTATGCGACCATTTAGCGACGAAAGAAGACAGTATCCAGCCCAGAGCGACTACGACGCCGCCGATGATCCCCTGCTTCTTTGGTCCCAGCTTCTCCAGCAGCTGGCCGCTGAACAGGAACGCAATAGCGAAGAACAGCAGGAAAACGCCGAACGGGATTTGCTGCTTAAAAACGTCACCCGCTGCCTGGACCCCAGCCACAGCACCGAAACCCCACTCTTTCGCAAGTTGCGTGCCGAAGATGCTATAGGCATAGACGCTGCCCAGACAGATATTGACGATGAAACCGAGGACAACATACATCCACCGGCCCTTTTCCGCCGGCATACCGAAGAGCTTAGTCCCTTCCGCCATCAGTCACTCCTCCCTTTTAATTTTAATACTATCAACTATCAATAATTCCTGACGGTGGAGGATAGAATTTATCGCTCCATCCTCCACCGAATATCGCTTAATTACTAGGGTATGCGCTCCTTGACCAGGGTATCAACAACGGAAGGATCGGCAAGTGTAGAGGTATCGCCAAGGTTGCTGACATCTCCGGCAGCTATCTTGACCAAGACTCTTCTCATGATCTTGCCGCTTCGTGTCTTGGGGAGGCTGTCGGCGAACTGAATCTTCTCAGGGCTTGCGATCGGGCCGATCTGCTTGCGCACGTGGGCCACAAGCTCTTTCTTCAGGTCTTCCGACTTCGGCTTGCCTGTCTTCAATGTCACATAGGCATATATAGCCTGTCCCTTGATGTTGTGCGGGATGGGCACCACAGCCGCCTCAGCCACGAACGGATGGCTTACCAGCGCGCTCTCAACCTCAGCCGTTCCGATGCGGTGGCCCGATACCTTGATAACATCGTCGATGCGGCCCATCAGCCAATGATAGCCGTCATTATCAATCCTGGCGCCATCGCCGGCCATGTAATAGCCCGGGAAGCGGTCATAGTAAATCTCTTTGATTCTTTTGTTTCCGGGATCGTTCCACAATCCGCGGAGCATTCCCGGCCATGGTTTTGCTATGCACAGGTAACCGCCCTCATTCTTGCCGACCTGCTTGCCTTCCTCGTTCAGGATTGCGGTCGCGATCCCCGGGAACGGGAATGTTGCAGAGCCGGGTTTAAGCGGGGTAGCGCCCGGCAGCGGCGTAATAAGGATGCCGCCGGTCTCTGTCTGCCACCATGTGTCAACTATCGGGCAGCGGGTCTTGCCGATGGTATTGTAGTACCATATCCAGGCCTCTGGGTTGATAGGCTCGCCCACGCTACCGAGTATGCGCAGGGAGGACAGATCGCGATTATTGGGCCAATCGTCTCCGTCCTTCATCATTGCACGGAGAGCGGTAGGAGCGGTATAGAATATATTGACCTTGTACTTCTCTACTATCTGCCAGAACCTGTCAGGCTTCGGGTAGTTCGGCACGCCCTCGAACATGAGGGAGGTTGCGCCGTTCGCCAGCGGCCCATATACGATATAGCTATGGCCGGTGATCCAGCCGATGTCGGCGGTGCACCAGTAGGTGTCCTCGTCTTTAACATCGAAAATCCACTTGCAGGTCTGCATCGTGTAAAGCAGAAATCCGGCTGTGGTATGTATAACTCCCTTCGGCTTGCCGGTGCTGCCGCTGGTGTAAAGTATGAAGAGGATATCCTCTGCATCCATAGGCTCGGGCTCGCACACCGCCTTGATATCGGGAGCGGCCACTTCCTCGTGATACCAGTGGTCGCGGCCCTGCTTCATGACGACCTCGTTACCCACGCGCTTAACAACAAATACGTCTTTTACGGTCGGGCACTGCGCCACAGCTGTATCGGCGCCGGCCTTTGATGAAACGGTCTTGCCGCTGCGATAGTAGCCGTCAGCGGTAACAAGAACTGCAGAGCCACAATCCTGGATTCTATCCCTTAAAGCCTCAGCGCTGAATCCGCCGAACACGATGCTATGAATAGCACCGATCCTGGCGCAGGCGAGCATCGCAACCGGCAGCTCAGGGATCATCGGGAGGTATATGCTGACACGATCGCCCTTCTTAACGCCGTGCTTCTTGAGTACGTTAGCGAACTTGCATACTTCGGTATAAAGCTGCTGATAAGTAAGGATCCTGGTCTCGCCCGGCTCACCTTCAAATATGATAGCAGCCTTATTTTTGCGCCACGTATTCAGGTGGCGGTCGATGCAGTTATAGGATACATTGAGCTTGCCGCCAAGGAAGAACTTGAACTCCGCCTTCTTGAAATCAGCCTGGGACACCTTGTCCCATTTCTTAATCCAGTCCAGCTGCTCGGCCGCTTCTGCCCAGTAAGCATCGGTGTCATCCATCGACTTCTGATAGATGTCCTTGTACTGCTTCATGCTCTTGATATAAGCCTTTTTGCTAAGCTCCTTGGAGGGCTTAAAAATCCGATTTTCTTCCTGCATTGAAGTGATTGATTTTACTTCTTCTCCCATTTTCTCCTTCTCCTCCTTTATTTTACAGAACCACCCATACTTTTCTTCAGGGCTGTAAACTGACTCTTTGTACTGCCGTCTATAAGCTTATCACCGACTTTGATTACCAGGCCGCCGATTATATCCGGCGAAACGCTGGCGCTAAGCACTATCTTGCGTTTCAATATTTCGCCCAGGCGGCTCGCCAACACTGTCTGGTCATTTGCCGACAGCGACACCGCCGTCACAACATCCGCATGCACGATGCCCTTTTTCTCATCGACCATGCGCCCGTATTCATAGGCCACATCCCCGATAATATTCAAACGGCCCCGTGATACCAGCAATAATACAAGATTGACGGCCAGCGGATTTGCGCCTTTGCACCCCTGGCGTACGACTTTAACCTTATCGCTAAAGTGAACCTTGGGGCTCTGCAGGAACGCCAGCAAAAGGGGATCCTTCACCGCCTCTACAAGCTGGTCCAGGTCCCCTCTCCATTTATCCAATTCGTTGTGCTCCAGAGCAATCTGAAACACAGCGCGGACATGCCTTCTGGCCGCTGCACTAGCCATTAGCTATTACCTTTCGATGCCTGTTCGAGTACTTCCTCGATAAGGCGGCGATGCTTCTCTTTATCCAGGGTCTCTTTGACAACCTTCTCGGCTGCCAGAACAGTTAGATCAACGAACTCACGCCTGACTTCACCGATAGCCTTGTCTCGTTCCATCTCTATATCGGCGCGAGCCTTAACGACGATGGCCTCGGCCTGTTTCTTCGCCTCTGCCCTGGCTTCTTCCTTCAGCTTCTCGCCTAACTGTGTCGCTTGAGCCAGGATAACTTGGCCTTCCTTGCGAGCCGTATTCAGCTGCGCTTTTACCTGCTCCTCTGCCTTTGCCAACTGCTCTTTGATCTGATCCGCCTGTTCCATACTTTCCTTTATCTTAGCAGAGCGTTGATCAAGCATACGCCGCATCGGTTTATACAGCAGGAGAGAAAGAAGGCCAAAAAGAAGGCCAAAGTTTATTAGCTGAGCAAGCAGTATTTCCCAATTAATTCCGATTTCGCTCATATTGACTTCTCCTCTCCGATCCCGGAGATAACTCTAAACCATCTACGCGACGAAGATTATCAAGATAGCCACGATCAGAGCATAGATCGCAATAGCCTCGCAGAAGGCGATAGCCAGAATCATGTTGGTCATGATCGGGCCACGGGCTTCCGGGTTGCGCCCCAAGGCCTGCATAGCGCCGTAAGCGAGCCACCCAATGCCCAGAGCTGGCCCAAGTGAGCCAACACCTATAGCAACTGCTGCGGCGATCAACTTCATAGTCTCCGGTGTCATTCTAATCCCCCTTTCAGGTTATTTGTGCTCTTTATGCCCTTCCTCATGCTCCCCATGAGGAGTAACCGCCATTGATACAAACACCAAGCTCAATCCGAAGAAGATAAGGGCTTGGATAAAGCCAACAAACAGCTCTAGACCATAAAACGGCAACGCAACAACCCAGGGCAGGAGGAATATCATGGAAAATACGAGGATTTCCCCGGCCATCATGTTGCCAAATAGACGGAAGGTGAAGCTGACGATACGTATTAACTCACTCACACCTTCAACTAATCCCACAAACGCATCGATGATGCCATTGAAGACCATTCCAAAGCCACTCTTGATCTTACCGCGAAATATACATGTTATAGCACCAGCGAGCTTGCCAAAGTTTACAAACTTTTTCATATAATGCGTGAATCCCTGTGCGCGTATCCCCCAGTATTCTACGAATACAAACGACACTAGCGCCAGCGCCAGAGGGACATTGATATCGGTGTTAGCACCCCTCAACAAGGGAACTAGAACCTCATGTCCTTCGGTATTGGTATGCCAGAAACCTATACTCATGAACCCAGGGAAGAGGGAAAGCCAGGCATTAAAAAGGACGAAGAAGAAAATAGTAGCCAGTATAGGGAAGAAATTGCGCCCGTTTTCCTTGCCCGCCACGCTGTCTACAAAATTCCCCAGTCCCTCAACAGCCATCTCCATTACGTTCTGGAGCCCACTGGGGATAAGCTTCATCTTGCGTGTGGCGAAGAAGGAGAGAAGCCCAAGAACAAGTATAGTAAGCCATGCCCCCAGCATGGTGTTTGTGATAGGAAAGCCGCCTACGCTCCTACCTTCTTCAATATGGCCACCGATGCTCCAGAGGGCCTCCGGGTAAAGTACAACTTCCGGCTTGGGAGTTCCAAAGAAAAGGCGCCCTAATAATACTAGGCCGCCACAAGCAAGAGCTATTATTATGATCCGGGGCCACTTGCCTAACCGGCCCCACAATTTTCCTATCGCCACTATCGTCCTTTAATCTTTGTTGTTCTTACCCAGCCCAAGCGTCGCCTGCAGCATGCGATAAGTTCCATAGAAGGCGGTGAACAACCCTAACCCCAACCCCAGCAGCGTGAACAGAGGTTCCTTTCCATACTTCCCATCCAGCCACACCCCCAGATAAACTCCCCCTACTATGCACACAGCTATATAGAAACCAACTCCTGTAATCCTTATCGCCGCCGCCCAACGCTCCATAGTCAAAACCTCAAGTAGTATACCATACCACCCAACCCCATGCAATATTTATCCATAAAACACGATTATTTTATCTAACGAAATATGATCAACAGAACTCTATTCCATCAGAGCCGTCATCCATCGAAAACAGTTTTACGAAATCCCCATCGAAATCTTCCAGAAAATCATGGAGGCTCAGTACATCGGTTGAATCTACTGTTTCGATTTCATGCAATTTCGCGAGATCATCGGCGGAAAAGTCGCTTATCAACTTTGCGGTCTGCCCCTTTTCCAGAATCGCAGTCACAAGACCTTCATTTTCACATATGGGGCAATAGACGCTGAGGAACCAGAGATCGCTGTGACGTCCGAGGACTTGTACGTTATCTCCCTCATAGAGCGCACCACAAACGCTACAACTTACAGCGCTCATAATGTGCCTAATGAAATGTTCATGCATCGTTCTTAAACTCGATCAGGGGTCAGGATTTCTCAAGATCATCCAAATTCAATTTATCGATTACATCTTTAAACGGGGCCAGTTTCCTTAGCTCATCCTCGCTTATGTCAACCTCTTCCCCTTCTTTAGTCGGAAGCACGATCCCGGCAGTAGCAAGCACCGCGTCTTCAACAAAGATCGGCACTTCAACCCTGACGGCCAGGGCGATGGCATCGCTGGGACGGGCGTCTATCTGCATACTTTTGCCATCGACCATAAGGTTGATATTGGCGTAGAACGTATCGTTGCGCAAAGCGGTCACAACAATCGATTCAACCCTTGCTCCCAGACATTCGATTATCGAGCGCAGCAGGTCATGGGTCAGCGGACGGGGCATTTCTCCCCCCTGGACTCCGATCATTATCGATTCCGCTTCCGATATACCAATCCAGATGGGAAGATGTCTGTCTCCATCCTTTTCCTTTAATATCACCACGCGCTGGGTGCTCATCAAGCCCATGCGAATGCTGGCAACTTGCATCTCGATCATTGGGAACCTCCCATACAGGCATCTAGCCTTTGCTAATTTTAACCTTGCCCATCCACCCGTGTCAATGTGAAATCACTCGAGCAAAGCAATATGGCATCTGCAGCTATTTATACGTACTGGCAGAAAAGACGTCTCTCCGTCTGACTCGAGTCACATCCGCTTTAACCTGATAACCTGCCAACCTCTCCGTCGCTCAACTCCCGTACGTGACCCTCCCCCAAGGCCCCCAGCACAATGTCCCCCTCCCGCACGCGCCTCAAAGCTACTACCCTATACCCCAGCGACGCGAACATGCGCCGCACCTGCCGCTTCCTGCCCTCATGCAGCGTTATACTATAATTAAAGGGCTTCGATAAGCGTATCAATCTAACAACAGCCCCATGCGTCATCCCATCTTCCAGCTCAACGCCCTTCCACAGTGCGTTCACCTCATGCGGCTTCAGAACCCCATCGATTTGCAGCAGATACTCTTTTTCTTTTTCGAATTTGGGATGGGTCAGGCGATAGGTGAAATCGCCGTCGTTGGTCAGCAGGAGCAAACCGGTGCTGTCCTTATCCAGACGCCCTACCGGATGCAGGCCCATACTGCGATACTTCTCAGGCAGGATATCGATAACCGTCATCCGCCCTCTCTCGTCATGCACAGTGGAGAGGACGCCCATTGGTTTATTCAGCATCAAATAAACGTGCCCCTGTGGTTTTATGTCTACTACACGGCCATCGACTGTTATCCGATCCTTACCCGCATCGACCGCATAGCGCAGATCGGCCACAACGACGCCATTCACCCGCACCGAGCCCTGCATTATGGCATCAGCCATGCGCCTGCGCGAGCCTAATCCCGCCTCGGTAAGTGCTTTGAGTAATGATTTAGAGGATATTTTTTTCATTTATCTACTGTCTATGATTCTGCAAAAAATCCAGCTTCCCCAGTATATACCGATTACATTGTCTCAGCCAAATGATTTGGTCAACCCCCTGCTATCCCCCATGAATGGGGGAGGTTTAAGGGGATGGGGGACACCCCCATATCCCCCGGTCCTTCCGCGGAAGGACACCTCACACCCGTCATTGCCCGACTTGATCGGGCAATCCAGAAAGGGCATATTGCAATATGCCCCTACATAATCCGTAATGATGTTGGAATCAACCCCCTTGTTCCCCCAAACTTGGGGGAGGTAAAAAGGATAGGGGACACCCCTAAAACCCCGTCAGGAGAAACTCTCCTACACCTCTCTTTCTGCAAGATCATATTGTAGAAAAACTGAATTTGATTTAAACTTTAATCTCTGTTATAATCCCGCAAAGTCTGATAAGCCTCCGACCGAGGCACTGATAAAATACACCTGATTGAAGGAGCGATATCGAGAATGAGAAAGTTTTTTGTCAAAGTACTCATGAAGATTATGTTCAAAACCCTCCCCTTGATCAAGTATTATCCCTTCAAGTGGTTTGCCCCGGGCATCAACAAATCGGTGAACTGGTATATGCAAAAGAGATTCCCGACACCAAAGGCGCAACCGGCGACACAAACCCCACCCCCTGCGGAACAGCCCAAGCCCTAAAACAGGCCATTTGAACCCATCGGCTGTTACATCTTAATCCGCCGCAGTTCCCCACCCGTCTGCAATCACATGCGACTCACACACCTGTCCTCTGACTATCCTCTGTTGCCCAATATTTACTTATACATTATTATTAATATGGTGACTATTAAGGATTGCTGAAAAGGTCAACCCCCTGCTTTCCCCCATTCATGGGGGAAATAGAAAAAAGCTAGGGGACACCCCTAATACCCCGCCAGGAGAAACATTTTATAATTGTCATTGCGAGGAGTGTAGCGACGTGGCAATCCCATCGTTAGTATGACGAGAGAGAGAGATTGCTTCGCTTCGCTCGCAATGACGAACGAGCAGTATCCTGCACCTCTTCTCAGCAGTCTCTAAAATCGAAAAAGGCGGTAACACCGTCAGGAGGAAATACCTTGGTTAAGAATAACGGCTTCGATAAATTCAGCGGCTCGGCAGATTACGTCACGTCGGAACCGCTAAGGAATGTAGTGAATGTGTCCATCGCGCTGGGCAAACCATTGCTAATCAGGGGCGAGCCGGGGACTGGCAAGACGCTGCTGGCGCACAGCATAGCCAAGGGGCTCGGCAAACGGCTCATAACGTGGAACATCAAATCGACGACAAAGGCTCAGGAGGGCCTGTACGTTTACGACACCGTGCAGCGCCTGAACGACAGCCGCTTCGGCGACAAGGACGTATCCAACATCAAGCAGTACATCAAGCTGGGCAAGCTGGGGCAATCGTTCGCCGCAAAGGAGCAGGTGGTGCTGCTCATCGATGAGGTGGACAAGGCCGACGTGGAGTTCCCCAACGACCTCTTGAACGAGCTCGATGAGATGAGCTTCTACATACCGGAGACCGAGGAGACCGTCAAGGCCATCCACCGCCCCATAACCGTGATCACGAGCAACGCAGAGAAAGAACTGCCCGACGCCTTCCTGCGCCGCTGCATCTTCCACTACATCGAGTTCCCCGACCCCACCCTGATGGAGCAGATCGTCAAGGTGCACTTCCCCGAGCTCAAGGGCAAGCTCCTGGGCGAGGCCATGAAGACGTTCTACATGCTCAGGGAGATCGACGACTTCAGAAAGAAGCCCTCCACCAGCGAGCTCATCGACTGGATCCGCGTGCTCATCGCGGCCGGCGTGCCCCACGACGACATTGCGAGCGAGATACCGTTCATCGGCACGCTTCTTAAGAAAGAAACTGACTTCTACTATTTCACCAAAAGGTACATGACCAAGACGGGCGACAAGTACATGATGCGGAAGCGCTAGCGATGTTCACCTATTTTTTCTATCTGCTTAAAAGCAAGAAGGTCCCCGTCTCCATGACCGAGTGGATGACCTTCATGGAGGCCCTCGATAAAGGCTGCGTGAAAAGCCTGGACGATTTCTATTTCCTTTCGCGCGCCATACTGGTCAAGAGCGAGTCCTACTTCGACCAGTTCGACGTGGCCTTCCAGGAGTTCGCGCAGGGCGTCGAGAATGCGCAGGACATATCGGATCAAATATGGGAGTGGCTCAAGGACCCGCTGAATAAGGCGCTCTACGACGAGGCCCAAAAGGCGGCCTGCGATACGATGAAGCTCGACGAGCTGATGAAGGAGCTCGAAAAGCGGCTCAAGGAGCAGACGGAGCAGCACGACGGCGGCAACCACTGGATCGGGCGCGGCGGCACCTCCCCCTTCGGCCACTCCGGCTACCACCCCGGCGGCATCCGCATCGGCGGCGAGTCCCGCAACAGAAGCGCCGTACAGATCGCCGCCGAGAGGCGTTTCAGGAACTACCGCAGCGATATCACGCTGGACACGCGCCAGATGAAGATAGCCCTGAAACGCCTGAGACAGCTGACCCGCACCGGCCCCGAGGACGAGCTGAATCTGGACAAGACCATCGATGCCACGGCCAAGAACTACGGCGAGATCGAGCTTATATGGCAGCGCGCCCGCAAGAACACGGTCAAGGTGCTGCTGCTCATGGACGTGGGCGGCTCCATGGACCCATTCTCCCTGATGTGCAGTCAGCTCTTCTCCGCGGCGCACTCCAGCTCGCACTTCAGGGACTTCCAGTACTACTACTTCCACAACTGCATCTACGATAACGTGTACGACAATATCGAGAGGTACCAGGCAGTGAGCACCAACCACCTGCTGAACACGCTCACGTCCGATTACAAATTGATAATAGTGGGCGACGCCCGCATGGCGCCCTGGGAGCTCTCCGAGCGCTGGGGCGCGGTAAACTACTACGAGCGCAACGACATACCAGGCATCAACTGGCTCAAGCGCATCGCGGACCATTTCACGCACGCCGTGTGGCTGAACCCGGACAGCCCGCAGTACTGGGACAACTACACCGTGGAGCTGATAGCCAAGGCTTTCCCCATGTTCCCCCTGACGCTGGACGGCCTGGACATGGCCGTGCAGAAGCTGGTAGTGAAAAGGTAGACAATCATTAACAATTTGTGGAAACCCGTAGCGGGGTCACCCCGCCTCTATAAAGAAACAGAATAACGATGGAACACAATTCGGAAAGATATCGTCGCAAATCCATCCGTATAAAAGATTACGACTATTCCCAGGCGGGTGCGTATTTTATAACCATATGTACGCAGAACAAAGAATGTTTATTCGGCGATGTGGCGGACGGAGAAATGAGGTTGAACGCACTAGGCGAAATCGTAAAAACATGCTGGAACGATTTGCCGCATCGCTACCCAGAGGTAGAATTGGACTACTTCACAGTCATGCCAAATCACGTGCATGCTATCATTGTAATCACAAACGTAGGGGCAATTCATGAATTGCCCCTACCCCGAAATAATCCGACAGACCGACGCAGAATACTAATCCCCAAAATCATCGGCTACGCCAAAATGACCACCGCCAAACGCATCAATCAATTACGCAATACGCCCAGAAATCCTCTATGGCAACGCAACTACTACGAACACGTCATACGAAACGATGACGATCTGAACCGGATAAGGGAATACATCACGCAAAACCCCTTGAAATGGGAATTGGACGAGGAGAATCCTATAAATACCTAGGGACACGACGCGCCGTGCCTGTATTATTTTTCACCCTCACCCAACCCTCTCCCCTCAAGGGAGAGGAATGTAGGTCGAACCACCCGACGTAGCGGCGAACCTTTGTGTTCACCACTCGTACCCCGATCATTAATCGTTGCATTTGGACAGACACGTAGGTCTGCCCCTACGACCGTTACCATATTGTCGACGAGGTGCAAGATCCCTCCTTGCTCGTCATTGCGAGCGGAGCGAAGCAATCTCTCACTACGTCTTGTCATACTAACGATAAGATTGCCACGTCGCTACACTCCTCGCAATGACAGGTATAAAAGGTTTCTCCTGGCGAGGGTTTGGGGGTGTCCCCCTTCTTTTTAAAAGTCCCCTGGTATGGGGGGCTACAGGGGGTTGGATAATGAATTGACCCGCTAACCAAAAACAAAAGGGCGGGATTGTTAATCCCGCCCCAATCCTAACATCCTGTCAAATTTACCCCAGCCCGTAGACTACGGTGTTGGCCTCGCGCATGGCCTTGTCGATGAGGCCCAGTCCAGAGACATCTCCGACTGTGAACGCCTCGGGCACAAACCCCTTGCAAGCTTCGTACAGCTCGGTCTTGGGATCAATGGTCCCGGCGAGGATGACTGTATCTGCAGCGATCATATGTTCCTTGTCGCCGTATTGCGGTTTGAACCACACGCCCTCTTTTGTAATCTTTGTCACCTCGCAGTTGGTATGCATGGTGATACACAGCTCGCGCATGCGCTCGATATGCTCGGCGCGCCGCTTGTCCCCGATCTCGGGCGCCAGCACCTCAGGCGAATCGATTATGGCCACGCAGCGCCCGCGCTGTGCGATGAACTCGGCCGACTCGATGGCCGCCAGGTCCGCCCCGACGACCACGACCCTGTTACCGATGAGCGGCAGCCAGGACTGGGTCATGTTCTGGATGCGCTCGGGCGTCATCAGCCTCTGCATAAGCCCGCCGCCGAGCCCGAGCCCGATCTTCATCCACATCGGTATCTTCTCACCACCCTCGGCCGGTATCTCGCCGTACATCATCTTGTGCAGCATGGTGCCGGTAATGACGTGCGGCAGGTTGCTGCCTTCGATCTGCGGCACCACGACCTTGCCGCCGCTGGCATCGATGAGGACATCGGGCTTCTCGCGTTTAACCATATCCGGGGTCACCTCGACCCCGAGTTTCGTGTCAACATGAAGCTTCTTCATCTGTATCATGAGATAATCGAGCAATGTTTCGTTGTCAGGATGCACCGTGCAGGAGGTAACGAGCGCGCCGCCGACCCGGTGATGCCTGTCGTAGAGTGTGACTTTGTGTCCGCGCGTAGCCGCAACCCTGGCCGCTTCCATGCCGCCGGGGCCTGCGCCCACAATCATTATCTTCTTAGGATTAGCTGTCTTGCCCTCCAGCGGCCACTCCTCCTCCTTGCCCATACGCGCGTTGACGGCGCAGTGCACATCCTCCAGCTTCATCAGCGAGTCCACGCAGGTGAGGCAGCGCACGCAGTGGCGTATGTCATCCAGACGGTCCTCCATTATCTTCTTGGTCAGCTCAGGGTCAGCCAGGAACGGGCGCCCCATGACCACCGCGTCGCACCACCCGTTCTGCAGCAGCTCCTCGGCGCGCACCGGGTCGTGGATGCAGCCCACTGGCATCACGGGCACGGAGACGACCTCTTTGATGGCATGCGCCGCCGGCACGTTGAAGCCGCACTTATAGTTGACGCCGGCGATGATCTGATCGACAAGCGAGGTGATGACGCCGCCTGAAACGTGGAAACAATCCACGCCGGCGGCCTCCAGCATGGGGGCGATGCGCTGCGTGTCAGTCATATCGCGGCCGTTGGCGCCTCCAACGTTTTCATCGCCGGATATACGCACCGTCATCGGGAAGTCCCTTCCTACAACTTCTCGAATCCTCTTGATGGTCTCCAGTGGCAGCCTGACGCGCCCTTCGACCGTGAATCCAACATATGGGCCTTCCTCGCGCTTGTTGCGTAGCGGTGAGAGAAAAGAACCAAGTAAATTATAGTTATGGGCCATGTGAAGCTCTATGCCATCGTAACCGGCCTCGCGGGCACGACGCGCCGCCTGGGCGTACATTTCGATCAACGCGGGCAGTTCATCGTCCGCCAGCTCGCGGCACACCTGCTGCGTGGACTCGGAGCGGTTCACGGAGGGCCCGATGCAGGGCAGGTTCTCCAGGAACGGGGCCAGAGATTCAGGCCCCGGGTGTGTGAGCTGCGGGATTATCTTAGCGCCGTATTTATGAACGGCATCCGTGAGGCGCTTATGGTTCTCTATCTGGAAATCGCTGTGCAGGCCTACGGAAAGCGGCTGGTACCTGTGCATCACATCGACCGAATTCATCTCGGTGATGATCAATCCTACGCCGTTACTGGCGCGCTCAACCCAATACGAAATCTGCCTGTCCGACGGCGTCTCGTCCGGGTTAGCCCAGACCAGCGTCATGGGCGACATGACGAGCCGGTTCTTGATCTCAAGGTTGCCGATCTTCCAAGGCGACATTAACTTGCTCAGCTTGGGCATAGCAACACCTTCCTTACAGCTAAATGATCTGGTTATGCTTTGAAATCGGTGAATTCGGCGATCTTCTTGCAGAAGTCAACCGTCGGCTGGCTCGGTTTGTACACCTGCAGCGGGATCAGCTTCTTCATATTGCCGGAGAGTTTGATATGTCGTTTGATGTAGCCGCGCATGCCCACAGACCAGTCGTTCAGGACCAGTATCTTGTAGGCATATTCGGCGGGCATGGACATGGTCACATCGGCATTATCGATAAAGCCTTTCTGTATGATCCCTTTGTTCATGCCCATCTGAACCTCGGCCTTGGCCGTCTTGACGGTAAGGTTCACCGTCACGCTGGTCAGGGACTCCGGCATCTTGAGGTCGCCGGCGGTCTTGTACATCTCGGTTACCTTGCTGAACCACTCGTCTGATAAAAATTCGATCATCTTATCCCTCCTTAAACCATTGACTAATAACCATTGACTGGGAAATAATGTAGCATCGGCAATTGAACAACTTTACAGAAACGACCGTTATATTTTCTACGGTCTACGTTCTCCAGTCAAGGGGCCCAAAGCGTTCACAAATTTCCCCTGTTGAGGGAGAAATAAAAGAGGTGCAGGAGATTTCTCTCCTGCTGGGGGTTTGGGGGTATCCCCCAATTCTATTAAAGTCCCCCAAAGTATGGGGGACTCACAGGGGGTTTGGATAACGCGCCCCGTGCTTCGACAGCTAGAGGTGCAGGAGAAATCTCCTGCCAGGGTCTTAGGGGTGTCCCCTATTTTTTACAATCCTCCCCCATGACTGGGGGATCGAGGGGGTTGATCCCCATCTATCATCAAAAAATTAAGGAGGGCGTGTATGGACAAGAACAAAATTATCGCACTGGTCAACAGGTCACCGGAGCTCGTGGATAAACATGATCGAGCGGGATGGCTGGACCTGTTTTCATCGAATGCCATTGTACAGGACCCGATGGGAGCCGGACCCAACCGCAAGGGCAAGGACATGCGCAAGGGGAAGGACGCCCTGGGCCGCTTCTACGATATCTTCATCGGCCCCAACAAGATCAAGTTCGATGTGCATCAGGACATCGTCATCGGCGATGAGATGGTGCGAGAGGTTTCGATACACACCACCCTGCCCAACGGGGCCATTACCATAGTGCACTGCTATCTCATCTATAAAATCGTTGAGGAGAACGGCCAGCTCAAGATCGAGAGTCTACGCGCACACTGGGACTTCGCCAAGAACGCCATGGCACTGATGAAGAACAACGGGGTCAAGGGCATGACCGGCTCCACGGTTCAGTTCGGCACCATGATTAAAGTGCAGGGCATGAAGCGCATCATCGAGTACATGGGAGCCATGTACAAAGGCATCCTTAAAAGGGGGATCAAGGCCGCCAACGCCTTCGCGACCGCCGTCAACGCCAGGGACGAGGCCGCTTTCACTCGACTGTTCGACGCCGGGGCTGTCATCGAGTTCCCTGTTGGCGGCAAGCCGATAGCCGCGGGCGACTTCCTCAAGGGGGCGGGCAAAGACATTAAACTGGAATTCAAAGGTCTGCGCTCCGGCGGATGGTTCACCTCCTGCGCCTTCGATGCCAAGGGGAGCGGACTGGATAAGCACGGCGTGGTCTTCTTTGAGTTCAGTCCGAAGACCAAGAAGATAATCAACGCGAGGTTCTTCTGTAATTAGACTTCGACCTTCACCAACAAATAGGTTCATGTAGGGGTACGGCGTGCCGTGCCCCTTTTGATATGGAATATCATAGATGACAAACGATTCACACAAACATCATCGCCACACGCCCAGATTGAAGGATTACGATTATTCCAGCGATGGAGCATATTTCATGACATTATGCACCCATAATCGCGAATGCATTTTCGGCCATATAATCGACGGCGAAATGCTTCCGAACGAATATGGCAAAATCGTCCGCGACGAATGGCACAACCTTCCCAATCGATATTTGAACATCGGATTAGATGCCATCGTCGTAATGCCAAACCATATACATGCCATTATTGTTATCCACGATGTAGGGGCAATTCATGAATTGCCCCTACGTAACGACATGGCACACCGGCGCAGGATGTTGATACCCACAATAATCGGCTATGTCAAAATGAAAACAGCCAAACGTATTAATCAATGCCGCAACACTACCGGTATTCATGTCTGGCAGCGCAATTACCATGAACATGTGATACGCGATGAGGATGATCTATATAGGGTACGCGAATATATTAATAACAATCCGTTTCAATGGGATATGGACAGCGAAAACCCTGAGAATATAGGAACAAGAAGATAATTAATTCAAGCTGTAGCTTGGGTTGATTATTGCGATTATGCAACCAATCAGTTCAAAAGCACTACTTATACACATCCATATTCAAAAGATGTGTGCTGCCGAGGCCTTCATAAATCTTCTCGTTAGCAGCCATGTACTCCGGGAAGGATACCAGTTGAGTCGCGGGCTTTCTGATCCACTTCTTGCCTAGCCAGTTCGTGATGGCACTCGTCGTTGAAAACAGCTCAGAGGAATTGATAACCAGCACCTGATTATCGTTGATGGAGATAATGTTCTCATAATCTTTTTTGAAATCAGCATAATTAGTGATAATGCCCACCCCGGAGCACAGCGCTTCCATAGCTAAATTGGATACAGCCGAATGGGGCGCCGGTTTCTCAAAGACGAACAATGCATCGACCTTGCTCAGGAAACGCGGCATCTCCCACGGCGCCATGAATCCGGGCCAGGCATATTCGCTGATGGTATTCTTTCCCAGTGATTTCTGTATCTCCTGCAGACCGATGCCCTGACACACACACGTGCAGTCGTACCTGTCGACAAGATTATGCATGTGGTCGGAAATCTGCCGCAAGCCTTTGCGATCCCAGTAGTAGTTTATCTTACCTACATACGCCAGATGTTTTCTCTCACCGCCGGCATAAGGTATAGCGAAGGACTCGGTATCGACGATGTACGGATGTTGTAAGTACGTGTTGCTGTTGAGCGGCTTGAACAGATCGGCATAACGCTCCTCTGTGATTACCGCATCGGCGGATCTGACCGTTCCCTGCAGCAGTGAGTTGAGAACACCCTTCTTCAAGAAGTCCTCCACATCCGATACGCCGTGGCGCACCACATGACGGACGCCGGTGATACGCTTGGCCAGATGGCCTACCATACCGTAAGGAGCAAGATACCCTGTGTCTAATATTTCAATGCTGTGTTTTTTAATGACATCCAGTGTTAAATCCAAAAGCGCCAGCGACTGCTCATCGGACTCCGGTATGTGCCACGGGATTTCATACGCGGGGCGGTGCACGAAAAAGTTCGATAGCTTCTCAGTGGGCTTACTGTCGCCCTGGCTTCGATATTCCCCGCCGGCATCCGCTTTATCTGCGATGATATGGACCTCGTGCCCCCTCTTTGCTAATCCGCGGGCCAGCCAGTAAGTTCTGGCCGCGACGCCGCCTTCCAAGGGGTGATATTTGCTTAGGATCGCAATTTTTCTGGACATTTAAAATTAATTCCTTGCTAATATGAGAATATGCGAACTATCCTATAAAAATCTGCACAATATAAATACATCCGTTCTTGATTACACAGCCGATTCCGGTGTTGGTGTAAGCCGGATTCAGGATATTTTTTCTGTGGCCGTCCGACCTCATCCAGCCATCGGCTATGTTCTTAACGACGCGTTTACTGTACACCTTGCTGGGATACTTGCAGCAATTCTCACCGACATATGAATTGCCCATCATCTTATTTATAAAACGCGCCCTGTGTTTAAAACCGAAATGAGTGATAGTATTCTTATCGGCCATGTAGTTCACATGACGCCAGGCGATCTTGTCCAGCAGTTCTACCCTGTATAAAGGGTGTACATAATTTTCATTCCGCCTATCGTTTATTTCTTCCGACACAAGCCTCTTGGGGTTTACCAGGGTATCAAGTAGCAGCATTCTTCTTCCCTTTGTTATTTACAAAATATTAAAACAGGATAATACATATCGAAGATTTTGAAAAGACCTTTTACCTGTGTCCCTCTGGAATGAATCGATGATTAAATATCCGGATGCTTTGTGTCATCATCTTTAACCAGGGCAACGGGATACCTGATTGCATTCAGCCTGACCTTATCTTCTACAGCCTTTGCCACATCTATATGGAGAACATTGGCAAAGCTCAGACAGTAAATTATTATGTCAGCCAGCTCTTCTTCCAATTTCAAAAGCTTTTCCGTCTCCTTGGCTATTGCACCGGATTCTTTGTCCGGAACCCACAGGAAGTGCTCCAGAAGCTCCGATGCCTCTAAGGAGATGGCTATTGCCACATCCTTGGGATTGTGATATTGACCCCACTCCCTGTCGTTCACGAATTTCTTCACCATATCTCTAATGTCTATCAAGGTGGTTTTTTCATCGGACATCTTATTCGCACCGGGATGTTCGCTCTGGCCCTTGCTCATGCAATTTTTGCAGGGCTGCTGCGCCAGATCATTAAGGCGGCGTTCTATCTCCGCCTTGGGAACACGATCGAACAAATTCGCTTCAAACGAATGCGCCTCTATATGCCCACACTTGTGTGCAATGGAACGATTCAGCATTGCATACCTCCTTTGGACTGTCGACTATTGTTGATCTCCATGGATTCCTACCATTATGACTTTAATCCACCCTACTCACTGTCCTCCACTGGTTGCTGCGGTATCTGCCCCACAACATTCGGCTCAAGGTAATTCATGTTTCTGAGTTCGCTGTCGATCATGTTGGGGAAGACCTCTAGCCCGCCGGATTCGATCTCCTTGCCCTTCTCATCGATCCTTATCCCAAGAGCTTCGGGCGCGAGGTCACTCAGCAGCGACAGCCGCACGCCGCCCTGCTCCATGCTGTACCACCAGTCATGCCCCGGCCGCTGCTCCCACATGCCGTCATGCACCGCCTTAACGACGTCGGTCATCACCGGCTCCCAGTCATAGTAGGCCGCCGTAAGGAACGACAGTGGGGCCTCTTGGCCGCAGTCAGCGCTAAGGCTCATGTAATATACGCCGTTCTCATCGGCAACCTGCCCCAGCACGCAGGAGTCTGTGTGGTTCACGATCACGTCACAGCCGTCATCGACAAGGGACTGCGCCAATCCCTCCTCCAACCCTAGGTTGTACCATACGTTGGTCCACTCCACATAGACCTCGGCGTCGGGGTTCTCCACGGCCACGCCCCTGGCGAAGGCGTTGATGCCCATGATCACCTGCGCTAACGGCACGGCGGCTACAAATCCGATCTTATCCGATTCGGTCATGTTACCGGCCGTCATGCCTGCCAGATACCTGGGCTCATAGATACGCCCATCGTATATGCCGACGTTATCGTACATGGCATTATCACCAGTGCACCACATGAAGATGACATCGGGATAATCCGGCGCCACCTCACCAATGGCAGCCCCGTAGTCATAGGAGTGGCAGAAAATTATATCGTAACCCTCATCAGCATATTCACTCATGACGGCGACTGCATCGCCAGCAGAAACATTATCCGTCTCCGAGAGCTGGACATATTGCAGCACGCCGGCCATCGCCTGCGCACCAATGTGCCCCTGATAACTCCAGCCGTTCTCCTCCATATCACCGACATAGAGCACAGCTACTTTTACCGATTCGTCCTTAGCTCCACCTCCACAGCCGGCGAGCATCGGCACTATCATGAGCAGTATTAAAACAACCGCGACTAAAACCCTGTGATTGCGCATGACGCCTCCTTTAACAACCGCCACTACAGTTGACCCGACTGATTACTTTGTTGTACATTTCTATCTTTCCTTTTTATGTAAACCAGCATCAACCCGAATATCATAACAATCGCCGGAACCACAAGCGATGGGATGAGAATTCCCGCCGCCTGTTTATCGCACCAATACCAATATCCATGTGTGCCTATACACTTAATAATAGAGGGTGGAACAAACAAGCCTGCTAAGAAAATTTCAAACCAGGCTGCGATGAAAAAGATCATCCAGCCGACGGCTGATCGTACAGTCATGGTCTTTCTTGGATAGGAAAACCAGCCCGCGATAAACAGGATGAAACTGATTGGTACGCCCAATAAGAGAACAGAGAAAACCCACCATAATTCAGGAGTGTCTAAATTATCCATCTTGTTCAGGACGACAACTGAAATTATTGTGCATACCACAATGCCGAGCGTCCCCAGGATTAAGAGTATTAGCCCTACTTTCTTAGCCATATATTTCCGTCATTTCTTGATTAAAAGAAATATGAGTGGTTGCTGTAGCACGCATCCCCCTACCCCACCATAAACGTCCCTACGCCTGTAGCTATCAGACTTTGCTCATCGTTCTTCAGTTCCATGCGGACAACTATCACCTTCTTGCCATCGCGCAGGATGGAGCCGGTCACGGTGAATTCCTTGCCCTTGCCCGGCCGCAGGTAATCGATGCGCAGGTCAATGGTCCTGATGCCGCTCAGCTTTTTAATCTGCTCTTCCATGGGGTGGTCTCTGATGTCTTTTATCTGATTCCAGGTAACTATGGCCCCGCCGATAATATCTATAACACAGGAGATAATCCCGCCGTACAGGATGCTCGGATGCCCGCATAGATCGGGGCGCATGGGGAATCTTATGCGTATACTTTCGTCCTCCGTCGGCTCGAGCGTCATGCCAATGAGCTTATGAAAGGGATGATCCCTGGTTACAAGGGCCATGCCCTTCAGTTCGTGGCTCTGTGATTTTTCATCTTTCATTTTTCCGTTCCTCGATTGATTTTCCGTCGTTTATTATACTTGATTAATACTGGTGAAGATACAAGAAGATCGACCCCCTGCTGTCCCCCATTCATGGGGGAAGCAATATCCGAACCCCCTGTCATTCCCCCATACGTTGGGGGACACCCCTAATACCCCGTCAAGAGAGAAATCTCCTGTACCTCTTTTTTGTAGACAGGGGAGTAGCTCGACGCTGTTCAACCCCCTGTTTGTTCACCAATATTTCGGTCATAGTGTAGAGACGCATAATCACGCGTCTCTACGTGACATCCTTATCTCTCTTGAAAATCCACAAGGACTGGGGGAACAAGGGGATTGATCCAGCTATCGACTATCTAATACTTAAACAAGTCCATGCTCAGGTAGCGCTCGCCGCGGTCTGGAAGCACAGTGACCACCTTGTCGTACTTTTTGGCCATCTTGAGCGCCACAGCAACATTGGCGCCGGCACTAATGCCGACAAGGATCCCGTACTTACGGCACAGCTTGCGCGCCATATCGACGGCTTCCTTGCTGCCGATGGTGATCGCTTTATCGACTTTGCTCATATCAACGATCTTGGGGATAAAACCATCTCCTATGCCCTGAATCTGATGTTCCTCCATACGCACATCGCTGCCGCCGAACATCACGGCTGCCTCCTCCGGCTCGACGGCGATGACCTTGACTTTGGGATTGGCCCTGCGCATCACGTTGGAAATGCCCATCAGCGTGCCGCCCGTGCCCACGCCCGCCACGACCGCATCGACAGCCCCGATCTGTTTCAATATCTCCTCGCCGGTCCTCTCCTGCGCCCTGACGTTGGCCGGGTTTGAGAACTGGCGTGCGATGAAGTGGCGCGGCTTTCTAGCGATCTCCTCCGCCCGTTCGATGGCCTCCTTCAGACTGCCGCTCTTTGAAGTTAGTATTACCTCTGCGCCAAATGCGCGTATCATCTGCTTGCGTTCATCGCTCATATTCTCCGGCATCACTACGACCATATGGTAGCCCTTGACCATTGCCACCATCGAAAGCGATATGCCGGTGTTACCGCTGGAGGCTTCAACGATGGTGTAACCCTTCTTCAGCTCGCCCTTGCGCTCCGCGTCCTCAACGATCTCTAATGCGACTCGATCCTTTATGCTGCCGCTGGGGTTCACGCTCTCCAGCTTGGCATATATGTTCTCTATCTTGACGATAGGCGTATTCCCAATAGCGTCCAGCACGCTGTATGTATTCTTTTTCATTTACCATTTCTCCATTTATCGATCAGCTATAATGCGATATTATTTGTCCGCTGCGCGTCCTCGCGAAACGACTTCCTTCACGCGCCGCTCGAACTCAACCCTCTCCATCATAACGCGGCGCCCGCACGTCATACACTTGGCACCGATATCGAGGCCCGTCCGCACCACCAGCCACATGTCCCCACCGCAGGGGTGCACCTTGTTGAAGCGCACCTCGTCCCCTACGTTTATCTCCACCGCTAGTCACCCTTCAGATAGAGATTGATTTCATCGCGCGTTTTAATAGCCGCTTTTCGCGCCGCCTCGGCGAAATTCTTGCCCTTCGATGCGAAGATGATGCCGCGCGACGAGTTGATGATGGCCTTCTCTTTATTTGAATCGACGCCGTTGCGCACAGCCGCCGACAGGTCGCCGCCCTGCTTGCCGACGCCCGGTATCAGTATCGGCATGTCGGGGCATATCTTGCGCACACGCTTTATATCATCCGGGTAAGTCGCGCCGACAACCAGGCCGATGTTGCCGTACTCGTCCCATTCCAGAGCCTTTTTCGCTACAACCTCGAACAATGGAGTGCCGTCGACCGACAAATCCTGCAGGTCGGCGGAACCCGGATTGGATGTGCGGCACAGAATGAAGATGCCCTTATCCTCATATTCGATGAAAGGCTGCAGCGAATCGCCGCCGAGGTACGGATTGACCGTAACCGCATCAAAGCCGTAGCCCTCGAACAGAGCCTTGGCGTAAGCTTTCGCCGTATTGCCTATGTCCCCACGCTTGGCATCGCCGATAACCGGCACCGTATCCGGGATGCAGGCCACGGTGGCCGCAAGCGCCCTCAAACCTTCAACTCCCATAGCCTCGTAGAAGGCCAGATTGGGCTTGTAGGCGCATACCAAATCGTAAGTTGCTTCTATGATGGCTTGATTGAAATCCAGCACATTGACGCCATGTGGCATCAGCTCCGGGTCCGGGTCCAGCCCGATGCACAGCAGGCTGTTGTTGCTGCGGGCTGAGTTCAGCAGTTTATCAATGAAATTCATAGTGTCTCTGGGGATAATAACTCGCCGCCAGCTTGGCGTCAAGCATCGAAATATTAAGGGGGACGTAGGGGCGAACCTATGTGTTCGCCCTTCCCAACGGTTGACAGTCGTAGAGACGCAAGATTTTGCGTCTCTACACGATGACCAACGTATGGGGGACCAACAAGGGGGCAAATAACAAATTTCCCCAAGACGAGATTCTTCACTCCGTTCAGAATGACAGAAGCGAGACGTCTACAATATTTGGATTCCGGCCTTCGCCGGAATGACGGGTTTGGTGGTAAAGGGATGAAACAGAATTCGTTCTCTTTCGCCATCGTCCAGCCCTCCCAGGAAGGTTAGTTTAAATAGAAGTGCAGGAGAAGCTCCTGCCGGGGGTTTGGGGGTGTCCCCCAATTTCTTAAAAATCCCCCAAGTATGGGGGATACAGGGGGTTGGAAGATAAGTTGACAACTAACTCCTTTTACAAGATACTTTTGTCGCGGCGTAAAGACCAGTGCCCTCTCAAACGCCATCGAAGGAGGTTCCGCCAATGGAAAACGAAGAGCTATACAGAACCCTGGCAGAGATGATTAACAAGGATGACCCGCATATAGTCGGCATGTCGGTGACCCCGGCATTCTTAAAACTCCTAAGCCTGCAGCTGACGCCCGATGAGGCGCGGCTGGCGCTGGACGTTGGTCTCAAGGGGATGACCCTGGACGAAATAGCAGCGAAAACGGGGAAGAAAAAGGACGCGCTGAAGAAAATGCTGAATACCATGGCAGATAAGGGCACGATGTGGATCGATCCCGGCAAAGAAGATCCCAAATATCGGGTCTTGGGCAGCTGTGCGCCGGGATTCAGCGAGACGGGGCTGTTCGGGAATATACGACATTCGTACGATATCGAACTGGGCAAAGTCCTGCACCAGGTCATGTATGAGTGGGCCAGAGACAAGCTGTGCAAATTGGGCTTCCCCTTCGCACCGGTGTGGGCCCATCCCTGGGCGCTTCCCAAAGACGCACGGCCGGAGGAGAACCTCATCGACTTTCTCAAAAGCCAGAACTATTTCTGCGTATCCACCTGCCCCTGCCGTCTCTCGCACTGGCTCAGCGAGCCCGATAATCACTGCCAGCATATGCTGGAGACCTGCCTTCATTCCGGAGACACCGGCAGATGGTGCGTAGAGCACGGCCTGGGGCGCGAGATCACCCTTAATCAAGCCCTGGAGCTTCTGCGGAAGGCCAACGCGGACGGCCTGGTGCACACCATAAACATCGAGGGGTTCATCTGCAACTGCTGCACCGACTGCTGCCCGCTTTTTATCGGTTTCCACGAACTGAAGACCAAAACAATGATCGCTTCACCGTTTATCCCTGCCATCGATGAAAATAAATGTAATGCCTGCGGATCATGCATCGATATATGCCCGGTCAAAGCGCTGGAGCTTGAAGATATAGCCAAGGTGGATATAGACACCTGCATTGGCTGCGGCCTGTGCGTAACTCACTGCTCTCCTAAAGCCATCAAACTGGTCAGGAGGGCTCAGAAGGTAGCGATTCCGGATGATGTAAAAGGGCACATAGATAAGCTTTAGCTGATTCTCCGGAGCAGCAAGCTCAAGGTTGAGGGCTATCTGTCATTGGTGCTACAATCAAATTAGTCGAAATGTAGGGGCGATTCATGAATCGCCCTCTGGATTGCCCGATCAAGTCGGGCAATGACAAGTATTGCGAGTGGTGTCCTTCCGCGAAAGGACCGGGGTCTTAGGGGTGTCCCCTATCTTTTTCCAAAACAATCGCTGATTAGAATCGGGAAGTCCAGAGGGATCGCCCTCTGGCGGGGGTTTGGGGGTGTCCCCCAATTTTCAAAGTCCCCCAAAGTATGGGGGACTAACAGGGGGTTTGGATAACAATTTCCCCCATGATTGGGGGCTAGGGGGTTGACTAGCTCTCTCAGAGCCTCCTCCCAAAAACGGGTGATCCTTCCATGACAATTCACGAAATCAATATCGACATAGAAGCGCCCTACCGCAGGCGCCTGACGAAGAAGTGGCTCCGTGAAGTCATCGATTCGACATTAGCGGCGCAGAAAATCAATAATCCTGTGGAGCTCAGCCTGCTCGTCACCGGTGACGAGGAAGTGCATAAGCTGAACCGCGAGTACCGCGGCATAAACAGCACCACCGACGTCATCTCCTTCGCGCTGAGCGAGAACACGGACGGCACCGAATTCATAACTCCACCCGACCGGATATCGCGCCTGGGCGAGGTCATCATATCGTACCCTCAAGCAGTATCACAGGCCAGAGAGAACAGACAGACGATAAAAGCGGAGCTGGCCTGGCTTGTGGTGCACGGCCTGCTGCACCTCTTGGGCTACGACCACCAGGACGACAAATCAGAGGCCGCCATGAGGAAGAGGGAAGATAAAATACTCAGAGAGTTCGACCTATGACCGACAAGAAGCCAGAGATAAACGAAGATTACTACGAGCAGCCGCCGTATCGACCGCCGACTGAGGGCTACAGCCTGCTGCTGCGCGTGACCCGCAACTGTTCCTGGAACAAGTGCGAGTTCTGCCGCATGTACCCCGGCACCAAGCTGGAGATACGCTCCGTGGAAGAGGTCAAGAACGACATCCGCGCCATGAAGAAGCACGCCGACGAGATCAAGGCCTACGCTTGGAAGACCGGGAACGGCAGCAACATAGGCATGGTGGCCCGGGCCAACGGCGTGCACTGGCTCAACGAGGGCGATGTCAAGAACGTCTTCATCGCCGACTCCAACAGCGTCATCATAAAAACGGAAGACCTGGCCGAGATAGTTCGATATCTTTATGAAACGTTCCCGACGATAGAGCGTGTCACCAGCTATGCCCGCGGCAAGACGCTGGCCAAGAAAAGCCTCGAGGAACTCAAGATGCTGCGCGAAGCAGGATTGACGCGACTGCATGTAGGGCTTGAGACCGGCGACGCCGAGCTGCTCAAGATCATCCAAAAGGGCGCAACCCCTGAGGAGATGATACTGGGAGGGAAGAAGGCCCTTGAGGCCGGCTTCGAGCTCTCCGAGTATGTAATGCCCGGGCTCGGCGGGCGCGAGATGTGGGAGCAGCATGCCCGCGGCTCAGCCCACGTACTGAACGAAGTAAACCCTCACTTTATTCGATTGCGCACCCTGTTTGTGCCAGAAGATACTCCTCTGCACGACAGGTACGAGAGCGGCCAGTTCACAAGACAGACGACAGAGGCATTGCTGCGCGAGGTGCGGCTGCTCGTCGAGTTGCTCAATGTCGATTCGGAATTTATCGCCAGCGACCACATCGCCAACCGCTACATGTGGGGCATAGACGGCATACCTTCCAAGGACAAGGAACGCATGCTGAGCCAGATAGACGGCCTCATCGAAGAGGCCAAACGCAGCGGCGAGCAATATCCCGTTTACCTAGGGCTGTAGACAAAAATCCCCGGTGTCATTCTGAGGGAATCCTGTGACTGAAGAATCTCATCCAGAGTTGTAGGGTGGGTTTCCAACCCGCCGCTCTGTGATAAATTCACCCTCACCTTTTCCTCTCCCCTCAAGGGAGAGGGCCTTTTGCTCAGCGTGGTGGAGAACACCTTCAACAGCGTAGAAAGTCCCCCTTTGTTAAAGGGGGACTGAGGGGGATTAGGATACGGAATAAATGGCGGGTTACACTTCATTAAACCCGCCCTACAGTTTCGGATTGTGTCCCCGTGGGAACAGGTGTCAAGCCGGGCAACGACGGGCCACCCGTCGTGAGTGGCAGATGGCTATGCAAGCTTAGAGATGCGGGGTTATAGCAATAATCGTGATCTGATCTCTATCGGGGCCATAGTACCAGAATATCCGATAAGCCGCCGGGGTTTTCTGCTCAGCATAGGCCTCAAAAATCTTCTCCCCATTCGGGCCCTTGATGGTAGAGAACTCGTGTGTGCGCAAACCGGGATGACGAGGGTTTGATGCAATTAGTTGAAAGGTCTTTTTAACGGCTTTGTATCTCTTTGCCAGCGAGCGGTCGGCTTTCAAACGCATGAACTGCGCTTTAGCAGTCTCCGTCCAGAATATTTCAAACATCGTGTGATGTCCTAGAGTTCATCCGGATTCACCCTGGAGACCTTCCCCTCGCCAGCCTCCTGAATGCCTTTTTGTACAAGGTCAGAGGCTTCCCGATTGGTGTACAGCCATAGCTCAGAGGCCGGGATATCCGCAAGCGGCTGCAATAAGATGTCGCCACGATTGTTCTTGAGTATGCGCACTCTATTCAAGTCTCCCAACGCAGACCCAAGTGTCAGGCGCTTCCGCTCGTCCACCTTGCGCGTGTCGATCTCCACAAACTCATCATCCACTATATGAATTGTTGCTTTCATCTCTATCACCCCCAGACGCAAGCACTATTATACCACCTTACCCATTGTGGGTCAATGGGTATTTCCCACATACTTATACTTGTCTCCGTGCGCTCAAGCGAGAAGTAACCGTCACCCCGATTCTAGTGTAGGCGTAGGGCAGGTAGAGCATAACAGACCCTGCCATTGCCGGTAGACTGCTCAATGTAGATTTTGAGTTCACCGTCAGCGACCACATCGCCAACCGCTACATGTGGGGCATAGACGGCGTACCTTCCAAGGATAAGGAACGCATGCTCAAACAAATCGACGAGCTGATAGAGCAGACCAAGCGCAGCCCAGATGAATACCCCGTTTATTTGGGGCTGTAGCTGAGGCGGGTTTGAAACCCGCCCTACGCGTCTGGTGTCATTCTGAGGAAGCGCAGCGACCGAAGAATCTCGAGACCCTTCGACTTCGCTCAGGGTGACAGGAAACGCTGGAACGCCCAATCGTGTGGGGCACTGACATGTGGGAACTCCCCCTACTTTAGCAAAGAGGGGGAAGCGGCAAAGCCGCAGGGGGCGTTAAAAAGAGGTGCAGAAGATTTCTCTCCTGCCGGGGGTTTGGGGGTGTCCCCCATCTTCTTTAATATCCCCTGTAGGGGCGAGTTTGTATACTCGCCCTATCTCCAAATCTATGGGGGATTACAGGGGATTGGACAAAATCGCATATAGCTTTCCCAAATCGACTTAAATTTCCTCAGCAGACTGCTCAATTTAACATTTACTAATTACCTCCAAAACGTTATCATATAGAAACCAATTTACCCGACTATTTATTGCTTTCCCAATCGATATCGCGCACCAAATCCAGAGAATAAAGAAATGTCATCGCAGGTACTCTATCGCAAATGGCGGCCGCAGACCCTGTCCGAAGTGGTGGGGCAGGAGCACGTGACCAAAACCCTGTTCAACGCGCTCAAGACGGGGAAAGTGGCGCACGCCTACCTCTTCTGCGGCCCGCGCGGAACGGGCAAGACCAGCACCGGCCGCATCCTGGCCAAGGCCGTCAACTGTCTCAAAGGCGGCAAAGGGGAGCCGTGCAACTCCTGCTCCATGTGCCAGTCCGTCACCGAAGGGCGGGCTATGGACATAATAGAGATCGACGCCGCCTCCAACCGCGGCATCGATGAGATCAGGGAGCTGCGCGAGCGGGTCAGGTTCTCACCCGGAGAAGCCAGATTCAAGGTGTACATCATCGACGAAGTGCACATGCTCACCGATGCTGCTGCCAATGCCCTGCTCAAGACGCTGGAGGAGCCACCTCCGCACGCCATCTTCGTGCTGGCCACCACCGAGACGCACAAGGTGCCGCTGACGATACTGTCACGCTGCCAGCGCTTCGATTTCCGCCGCATCCCACAGGCAGCTATGACCAAACGGCTGGCCGAGGTCTGTAAGAGCGAAGGGATACAGATCGAGGAGGCAGCGCTCAATATCATAAGCCGCAGCGCCACAGGCTCCATGCGCGATGCCGAGAACCTGCTGGAGCAGCTGGCCGCGCAATACGGGAACAACATCGACCTGGCTCAGGTGAGAATAATGCTGGGCATCACCGGAGACGTGCGTGCACATGAGCTTGCCAAATGCATAGTAGATAGCGATCTGACCACTGGCCTGCATACATTAAACAGCGTCACCCAGGACGGGGTGGACCTCAAACAGTTCTGCCGCGAGCTGGTGGAGTACCTGCGCGGCCTCATCCTGCTGAAGGGCGGGGCCGATTCTGCAGTAGATGCGCCCAAGGAAACCATCGCCGAGATGAAAAAGATGGCGGAAAAGGCTACCATGCTGCAGCTTTCCAAGGCGGCCAGGCTGTTCCGCGAAGTTGAGCTGCAATCCGACGGTTTCTCACCGCTGCCCATGGAGCTGGCGCTGGTCGAATGCACGGTCAAGGCCAGGGACGACCGTGCCGGCCACCCGGCGCCCGTTGCCGAGAAAGCCGAGGCGCCGGCGATTAAAACGGAGAAGCCGGCTACACCTGCCGCGCCTGTCGCAGAAAAGCCACAGGCAGCGCCGCACAAGGCAAAGCAAGCTAAGCCCGCCGCGGAGGCCCCCGACGTTACTCCCGTAGGGGCGATTGGTGAATCGCCCTCGTCGGACACATCCGACAAGATTGACGAACCGAAGGAATCGAAAGCAGAGCCCGTGGCAGCCACCCCCACCGCTCCGGCAGTAAAGGCTAAAGAGCCCACCGGGCCAATAAATATCGAGATATTACGCAGACGCTGGGGCGAGGTGATCAAAGCTACAAAGGGCATGGGGTCGCGGGGCAATCTGGACGCCCTGCTGCGCAGTGCCTGCGAACCGATGTCCGTTAACGATGATACCATCGTACTGGGATTCTACTACGAGTTTCACAAAGAGAAGATAGAGGACCCCAAATACCGCCACATGGTGGAGGCCAAGGTCAAGGAGATATTCGGCAACCCGTATAAACTTCGCTGCATCATTGTAGAAAAACAGCAGAAAGCAGGCAGCCATCTCCTGGAAGAAGCTCTCAAGATGGGGGCCACGCCCGTTGACGAGGAGAACGAATAATGGACATGCAAAAGATGCTAAAACAAGCCCAGCAGCTTCAGGCCAAGATGGAGAAAGCCCAGCAGGAGCTTGAAAAGGAGACCCTGGAGGTCAGCTCCGGCGGGGGCGCCGTGACGGTGGTTATCACCGGACACCAGCAGATAAAATCGGTGAAGATCGCGCCTGAGGCCGCCGACGATGTGGAAATGCTGCAGGACCTGGTGCTGACAGCCATGAATGAGGCCGTAAAGAAATCGCAGGAGATGGCAGCAAGCCGCATCAATGCGCTGACCACCGGCATGAACATTCCGGGTCTTACATAA
>Ga0315294_10000299_pt1 | contig 52973 bp, 64 predicted proteins | sample YL17G13_40_MG_FD_203626 | JGI IMG/M metagenome (GOLD analysis project Ga0315294, IMG submission 203626) | Sediment microbial communities from Yellowstone Lake, YNP, Wyoming, USA - YL17G13_40 | ecosystem: Environmental > Aquatic > Freshwater > Lake > Sediment | place: USA: Wyoming | collected... | reverse complement strand
ATGTATACGCTGCCGCATCTACCTGTGCCTGTGACCAAATAATCAAGTCTCAATCTTGATTTGAATTTAAGCATTTGTGTTCCTTTTCATTACGTTTAGCAATTCTACATTGCAGCCAATAGCTGAGGCGTAAGCAATGAAATTGTTCATGATGTCTCGCTGAACAGGTCCAGATATTAACTTCATGGGGTCTGTTTGCCCAATAACAATCCACGCCTCTCGCAGTTGATTGAAGTCGATCCCACCCAGGGTCGATACATCTTTGATTTTCTGCATTAGTTCATGTTGAACTGATTCAAATACAGCCTTGGAATATTTGAACATCTCGCACGTTCTTGCATCTGTCTGAAGGTAGCGATATTTGTCCTTGGCGATTGAGGCAAAAAGATCGACTGCTTCCTTGGTGTCTTCTGGACTTCCTCCAAAGAGAAAGCCTCCTGGTTCGCAGCCAATATGGACGATTCGCTGTCCAGTTAGGGCCTTTAGCCTATCCGTTGTCCCAGGTTCTACTGGAGAGGCAATGATGAATAGACCGGCATGGCAACATCGCATGGCATCCTCGATTAGCACGGTGTCACAACGGAAGTCCTCAATTTTAGGCTTCTTGGTTAGTCCACAGTTTTTGGTCAGGGCGGTTTCGCAAATCATTACATAATTGAACCATGTTGGTTCTTCTTTTTCTGCCGCCCAGATATTGAGGGTGCTGACCTCGTGGTGGTCCTTGAAGAACTGCCACATTCCTTCGCCTGACAGGTTGTCTCCCACGATTAAGATTCTAGCCATTGATGATTTTCTCCGCTTTGCTCATTGCTGAGGCTACAGTTTGGTCGATGTCAAGATATTTGTATTCTCCCAAACGGCCTCCGAATGTTATGTTCTTTATATCTTTTTTGAGATCGAAGTATTTAGAGTACAGTGCCGAATTGATCTCGTCTCTTATTGGGTAGTATGGTTCTGGGTGGTCCTTAAAGGAGATCGGGATGTCATAGGAAACTACGGTTGGTTCAGTTGTGTCAATCAGCGGCTCGTGCTTGGGACCACGCTTATGAAAGTGCTTGTGTTCGATGCTCCGAATGTATGGCACAGACTGGTCAACGTAGTTGAACACAGCGTTCCCCTGAAAGTCGCCTTGGTGGAGTCTGTGTTCAAATCGGAGCGTATTGTATTCAAGCTCCCCATATTCGTAATTGAAGAATTTATCAATTGGTCCTGTATAAACCAAATGGTTGGCAAAGTCTTGCCAGTTGTTCTTCATGTCGAAGAAGTCTACTCCTAACTGAACCTCAATGCCGTCCAGCATGTTCTCTACCATTTTGCCGTACCCATCTTTGGGTATGCCTTGGTATTTTGTAGTGAAGTAGTTCTCTTCATATGTGAAACGAATAGGGAGTCTTTGGATGATTGAGCTTGGGAGTTCTCGTGGCTCTTTCATCCATTGCTTCTTGGTGTATCCATAGATAAACAGTTCATAGAGTTCACGTCCGATTTTGTCTAACGCCCACTCTTCAAAGTTGCGAGGGTTATCACATACGACACGAACAGAGTTCAGTTTCCTTCTTGCTTGTTCTGGTGTGATGACGCCCCACAGTTGGTGCATCGTCATCATGTTAATTGGAAACGAATAGACTCTATCACCAGACAACACCTTGGGCTTGTTGATGAATGGCTCGATCTCCGAGAATTGGCTTATAAAGTTCCAAATTGCATCGCTCTGGGTATGCAGAATGTGCGCACCATATTCTCCGACAATGATGCCATTGTCCCACCGCTTATCGAATGCAGCACCAGCAATGTGTGGCAAACGGTCGATGACTAGGCATTTTTTTCCAAGATCAGTAGCCTTGCGAGCGAATGTGGCTCCGAAAAATCCTGCGCCCACAATTAAGAAATCATAGCGGTTATTTGGCATGGTTAGTCACCATCTTGCAGAGTTCTATGAACTCTTTTTGTGAAAGGGATTGTTTCATCATATTGATTTTTTTGAGTGTCCACTGCACGTTGTCTTTTGTGTATCCTTTGGTCGAGTCAATGCGATCCAGAGATGCTGTGGTGCGGGTTCTGGTTGGATTGGATTTTTTTCTTCCACAAAAAATTAGCGTTGCGTTTGTGAGAGCGCAGCGTTGCCCTTGGTCGAGAAAAAGTTGCCAAGCATATTCGACGGTAATTTCAAAGGGAATATTGCGTGCCTTTGCTCCATTTTTCACGTTTGCCCAAAATGTGCCTGTAATCTCACCGTAACCTTTTTTGCAGCAGTTGTTACATTTCGTTGATGTGCCTTGCAACAAGTTGCATGACTTAACTGGTTTTTCTACACCGCATTTGCAACGACATATCCATGTTGAATGAGATTTGGGATTCTTTCGTAATACTTTCCAATTTCCAAACTGTGTGCCAGTGTAATCCCTAACAGTCCAGTTTTTTCGTCTTTCAAAACCGGATAGTTGCATTGCTTTGTATATTGAGGATGCTGACCATCCTGTTTCTTTTGCTATTGTTGGTACGCTTTTTCCGAGTAAGATATATTCTCTTTCAAGGAAAGTTGAGTTAATTTTTACTTTCATGTATTTATATAGAATATGAAAGTCATTCTTCGCAAGATAGTTCTTGCGAAGTGGCAAGATTTCATAGTGATCCTAAATAAGCAGCTAGGAGTGCGTCACAATATCCCTTTTGGGATGACCATCCGTATTTGTAACAATCTCGATTGCCCAAAAAGTTTGTAACCCAAAAGTCGATGTCGTTTTCCATGCGATAGCCCCAAGCTATTGCAGTGTTTTTTCTTGCTGCTGCTCCCCATAATCCTGCCCAACTATCACAGGAAACAACCACATTCGCTCGATACATTGTAAAAGCAATGGCTTCCAATATCGACCATTTGCCACAACGATTGTCGATATGAGGTATGTATTCGTCTTTGACGCAGAGATGAATTGGATCATCTGCCGCACCAACCATCACGATTTGATACCCTTTGTTAATCAATGTTCGTAGGCACCTGTCCCAGACTGGAATGTAATCATCCAGGTGGTCTTTCGGCTTCATTCTCAAGCTGATTGGCTGAAATACAGCGATCTTGTCCCCAGGTGCGTTTGGCGTCAAATCTCTGAGGTCTACCCATTCACGGATGTCGTTGTAGTCTCGACCCATCATTGGATGTTCGATATTTGTGTTGTATTTTTTGCTGAACTTGAATGTCTCTTCGTCGCCGTGTTCGACATCCATAACCACTTCCTTGATGAAATTGGTTCGCCGCCAGATTTCATGTACGATTGGGTTGCTGGGGATATTGATGCCATTGGCAATCAAGAATGGCGTTGTGTGAATAATCGCCTTTTCGTGATTGCTAGTGGCCAAAGCAATGTGCTGGCGACACAGATTTAGGGCCGTGTCGCCAATGGCTCCAGATTCAGCGTAAATATGCAGGTCTGACATAACTCTATTACAGTATGAAAAAGACTGATCTTCAGTGGCTTACTGCCATTATGAATTCCGAACTGGACGCTGGCACGATCAGCGGTCGAGTGATATTGGATCGCTTGCGATTGATTGACGAAGACTCTCGTAAGACGGCTCCGTATCTCGATCACCGATATGCACCCTTTTACTATCATCTCGGCAAGCATGTGGAGCCTCTATCCGTAATGGAAGTAGGCTTTAGCCTTGGCTTGCTGAGTGCCAGCTTCTTAACATCATGTAAGTCAGCTAAGAGATTTTTTGGCTACAAAGAAAACAGTTCTGATTTCACTCCTATCCGAATCGGTAAGGCAAATATCAACCTCAGATTCAAGGGCGAGGCAAAGTTTTACATTGGAAGTGTTTACGATCAGGAATTTATCGACATATTTTCACCAAATCCGTGGGATTTAGTCATACTTAATGATGAGACGGTCTACGACAAACATCTGGAATATCTGGATGCCGTATGGCCCCAAGTCAGCGAACACGGTCTTATAGTTGCCGAATATATCGACCGACACATTCCTGCCAGGGACGCTTTTTTTGCTTTCTGTGAGAGTAAGAACCGAAAGCCAGTGGTGTTTGAGACAAGATACGGGACCGGCTTACTCCAAAAATGAAAGGTGATTTAATGAAAATGAATAAGGATGAGTTGAGAGAATATTTGAACAAGGACATTGAAAGTCTTCGTTCCCTGAATTTCAGTGAGCCGTATATCAAGTCGGTATCTGAAAATACAAGCAAATGGGCAGGCACGGGCTTATTGGGCGGGATTAACGATCCGCATATTGGCCGCAACGTCGCAACCCTTTTGGAAAACCAAAGGTTATTCAACGAGCAGTGGCCGGGAAACGGTGCCTCATTGATCCCAGAAGGAGCAGAAACCGATATTCCAATGGAACATTGGGCCAGCCAGTGGAAGCGTATCAGTATCCCTGTGATGCGACGTGTATTTGGTGAGAATTTTATTGGTCATCATATTGTGTCTGTTCAGGCCATGAAAAGCAGTCAAGAGAATACTTATTTGATCGGCTTTGATGGTCGCACTATGTCTGGAATGACCGAGGCGAATACTCGTCGTCTTTCTGTTTCTTGGGAGCCGCCCATCTGGAAATACTCAGAAGACGGCAGTGTGAAATGGGTTGAGTTTCGTGGTGAAAAATTCATGTCGGGACTGGATGGAGAAGCAGAAGCGACTGCAATGTTCTCTGAGGCCGTTTGTCAAGATTTTAGTCGAGAGATCATTCGAGACTTAGCCTTAAACGCTGGCAAGTTAGCCGTTTACGAATACAAGGACGAGAATCATCTTTTGTCGCTTGTTGAAGGAATGAGTGCTTATATTGCCGCCAAGTGTTATAACCGGGAGGCCACTTGGGTTGTAACGAGTCCTACGATTGTGAAGCTGTTGGGAGAATATATCGAACCGGCTACAGATCAGTGGAACAACATCGTAAATATCAATGCCCAGAGGAATGGCGTCAACAAAGTTGGGGTGTTGAATAAAAAATGGCAACTGTTCGAGGATTCTACAGCACCAGCGGGAAATATACTGTTGGGGCTTAAAGACCATCGAAATCATTATTTTTCAGGATATGTATTTGCCCCGTTTTTGCCAGTTAATCCTACTCCATCTTGGAGAACTGATGAACAAGAGCAAACTGGACAAGTATTGGCCCGCTACGGGAAGCGGCTCACCAATCCTGGCTTTTACGGCACGATCAAGATTGAGAACTTGCCAGAAGCCACTCCCTTAGAGAAACCAGAACCGGAAGAGGCCGAAAGCGAGGAATAATGGGACAAATATATGGAATCAAACATTTGTTGTCTGGAAAGATATACATCGGAAGCACAACTAAGCCAAAGTCAAGGAAAAAACAACATTTTAGTGATTTGAGAAAAAATCGTCATTGCAATAAACATTTGCAGCGAGCTTTTAACAAATACGGGGAAGGTGCATTTCAATGGTTGGTGATAGAAACCACCACTGAAGATTTGGCATTTAGAGAGAAATACTGGATAGATTATTTTTATTCTGATGATGGCATACATGGTTATAACGGAACAAATCAACCATACGCTCCAATGCGTGGCAAGACTTTTTCCGAAAAAACAATTGCGATGTTCAAAGACGGCAGAAGAAAAGGATCAAAGCACCCCAATGCTAAAATAGATGAAAATGTAGTAAAGTCTATTTTTTCATTAAGAGAAAAAGGACTTACTCAAAAAGAGATTGGACTTCAATTGAGCATACACAATTCAAATGTAAGTTTGATATTAAATGGCAAGGCGTGGAATCATGTAAAGGGGGTGAATTGTGGGATTTGAATGTACTTACCATTACCACGAACGAGTTGAGGGCGACTACAACAAGGAGGAAACTAAGTCCTTCAAGAAGAAAGTCGGCGACCCGTTCGATGATGTATCATTGGAAAAGTTGGCTGGCGCTGTCATGGCCCAGCTTGCTCGTCGTGACGTTTGGATTGTCGATGTGGAGGTCTTTGAGTTATCTAAGAAGCCTGTCAGCTTCAAAGAGTCCAAAGGCGGGATCATCTTAAAGAACAAGAAGTTTAACTTCGATGGTGGTGGCGAGGACGCATCCACCGTTATTGTTCAGGATATGGTTCAAGCACCACCGCCAGTTCAATATGTTCAACCTGCCAGCAATGGACAGCATGTGAATATTCAAGGGCAGGCACCGCCAAACCCCTCCAGGGGAGTGCATCCTCACGAACAGGGGCAACCTCGTCGCCCGATAGACTGGATGGTATTTTCGCCGGAGCTTCCGCAGATGGCAGAAGTGAAGCAGAAGAACCTCCGATTCACTCCCGAAAAGAAATATCCAGTATTCGAGAAGCGAGAAGGCGTTGGTGGGGAAGTCTTTGTCATGATCGACGATACCGGACGGGAACAGTTGGTTTCCGACAAGTATTTTGTCCCAGGAAATATTCAGTTGATGGCCGATAGAGAGCTTGGCTTCTCTCAGAACCAACAACAGCGTGATGGTGGGAAGCTATATTGGGGTGGTGCAAACCAAGAACCTGATATGCCAGAAATCAGACGCCGATAAACAAAAACAAAAGCCCGGAGCAATCCGGGCTTTTTCTATTTATCGAACTCCATTATCCTCGTATACTTCAAATATCTCGGAGGGAAATATGGCTACTCAAAAACAAAAAGAAAAGAAGAAGAAGGATCGTGAACGAGTTGCCAAGGCACGGGTCTTGGTACGTCGTGAAGCTCTGCGTAAGGAGCGAAAGGCTGAAAAGGAAGAACAGCGTAAGTTCGAGGAAGCTCAAGAGATTATGCACGGCAAGATATTGCCGATCATCAATAATCCAGCAGTTGTTGCCCAGCGTGAAGCGGCTCATGCGAGAGCCGTATCAGATAAGCTGAAGCAAAACCTGGAGATATTGGAAGCTCTTGAACGTGAATATGAAGCCGAGCAATTTGCCCGTGCGGAAATGAACGATAAGCTCGAATCTGAAGGGCATAAGACAATGCGTGAGAAGATGGACGCATTGCACCAAAAGGCCCTGGCTATGACAGGCAAGGCAGAAGCATTAGCTCAAGCCGAGGAAGAATATGTTGCACAGCATAGTGGAACGGAATGTGTTGGACACCAAAATATTGAAGAAGAAATTGTTGTAGAGCCGACTATTTCGATTTCTTCGCAAGAAAAATAAAAAACAACTAAAGCTATTGAGTCTCCCGCCGATATAGCTTACAACATCACTCAACGAACGCCGACGACTGTTACTGTGACTTTCCAAGACGTTCAGAATTGTGTCTGTCAATGACACAGCACTATTAAATGACTAAGGAGCTAACTGTGGCGAACACTGAATATGAAGGACTTGATCTATCGGAGATGCAACACGAATACGAGCGAGTCAATACCGAGCCGGGTTCTTTCGGCGGCGATGACTTCCTTGAAAAATTTGTGCGTCTCCCGGAGCGTGACGGATTTACGATTATGCGTATCCTGCCTCGCAAGAAGGGTGGCAAGCATTATTGTGCAACCCGTGTTCACACGCTTTCCAACCCCACCACCAAGAAGAAGAGAACCTATCACTGCCCGAAGGTTCTCGTGCAGACGGATAAAGGCCCTCGTTGGCAGGGCGAATGTATCATCTGTAAGTATTACGGTGATCTCTGGCAGAAGTCTGAGTCCTTGAGCGGTAAGGCTCAACAAGACTTGCAGAATCAGGCACGGGCCATCAAGCCAGTCGAACGGTATTACTACAACGTAATCGTTCGTGCAGAAAAAGACTTCAAGACTGGCGAAAACAAGAAGAACGTCGGACCCAAGATTTACTCTTGCGGCAAGACGGTTCACGCCAAGATTGTTCGTGCTATCGTCGGCGACGAAACCGCAGGCGAAAAGGGCTTGGGCGACATCACTCACCCAATGACTGGTCGGGATTTCCGAGTGGTCAAGAAGGTTGTCAAGGGCGGTGGTGGTGCTGAATATCCTAACTACGATAACTCGAAGTTCGAGGATGTGGCTCCTGCTGGTTCGCCGGATGAATTGTCTACCTGGATTGAAAACCTTAACGATCTTCAGGCGCTTCGGGCCATCAAGTCCGAAGATGAATTGAAGCACGCTCTCCGTGTCCACTTGGGCATGGTCAAAGAGGGTGAATCTCAAGACGATGACCTGAACGAATTCCGCAATGCTGGTCACACGGCTTCATCGCCTTCGACCGCATCGGAATCTGTTCGTGAGGAATTGACTGTTAGCAGCACTCCTGCCGCTTCTGAAGGCAAGAGCGGAGAAGAGATTCTCGCTGACGACGATTTCATGAAAGAACTCGAAGGCATGTAACCTTCTGTTCCACTAGGCCATCCAGGGCCTCAAAACCCTGGATGGCTTTTTTCTTGAGTTTTCAATAAATGTGCCTTTCATTGGCACTCAATACTTAGAGGTTCTAATGGCAAAGAAGAAAGCTGCTGCGGGTGGTGGAGTTGATGATGATTTTTTCGAGTCGCTGGCCGAATCAACGGGCGGTGATGTTTTGGATACCATAGATTCTGTTCGGTATTTTGTTGATACCGGCTCACTCGCTATCAACTATATTTGTTCTGGGCAGTTCATCACGGGAGGTATTCCTGGTGGCAAGCTGACAGAAATCTATGGACCCAACTCGTCCTCGAAGTCTTTGCTAGGTGCGAATATTTTGTTCGGCACACAACGAGCAAAGGGCATTGCGGTTCTAATGGACTGCGAGAACTCTGCGAATAAAGAGTTCATTCAACAAGCCTCTCACTGTAACTTGAAGCGTATTGTGCGTCATACGCCACAGTCGCTTGAGCAAGTATTCACCAAGATGTACAAGGTGATCGAGAAGGCTCGTGAAAAGATTTCGATGGAAATCCCTATCGTTATTGTTTACGACTCAATCGGCGTGTCTCCGTCCGAGCGTGAGTTGAAGGAAGTGGCTTTGCCGGAAGGTTATACTGCTGCTGACTTCAAGCGTATTGTTGGTGGTCACGAACAGCCGGGCGAACGGGCCAAGATTTGCTCCCGTGAATTCCGCAAGCTGAACACCGTGATGGAGAAGAACAACGCTACCGTTGTCATCCTAAACCAGACTCGTGCTAAGATCGGCGGTTATGCCCCTATGGGTCAGCAGGCGTTGACTACGGCTGGTGGTGGCAACGCACTTCCTTTCTATGCTTCCTGTCGTCTTGAAACCAGGACGCAAATGAAGATCGAAAGGAAGATCACAGCGAAGAAGAAAAAGATTCTCGGCATCAACGTGAAGCTGAAGAATGTAAAGAACAAGACTCACCGGCCCTTTGTCGAGTCGGAGAACATTCAGTTGTTGTTCGATAAAGGCATCAACCCACTCAGCGGTCTGCTAAGTTGTTTGCTGGACGCAGAACGCATCGAGATCAAAGGCTCTGGAAACTTTGTGGTGAAAGAGCCTTGGGCCGGTGGGTCTGAAGTCAAGTTCAAGGCCAGCATGGAACGCAATGACCTTCCTGCTGAAATCTTGATGCAATGTCCGGCTTTGATCGACGCAATTTCTGCGGAGCAGATCAAGGATTACCTGGAGCCATTCCAAGAGTCCATCAACTTCCGACCTGAAGACAATACCGACATCGAATTGAGCGGTGTTGGCGATGACGATGATGACGATATTGATGAAGAGTTAGAAGGCTAAAGGCCAATAAGTGCTGACAACGGGCCGGTCTTGAGTCGGTGGTGTCGGCAACTATAAGTAATCACATCATTTGGTCCGCTGGTAGCGTCAAAAGTGCTGACAACGGGCCGGTCTTGAGTCGGTGGTGTCGGCAACTATAAGTAATCACATCATTTGGTCCGCTGGTAGCGTCAAACACTATCAGCGGATAATTTTGCGCCATGTCACCATCTAAGTAAACGGTTAATTTACCTTCATTAGTCGCAGACCAGAGGCCAATTCTGTTTCTGTGGTTATTGTGGATGAATATTTCTTCAACGACATTGTTGGGATTCATAATGACCCATTTTTTGTAGTTGTCTGTTATGGACGAAGAAATAAAAGATAGATTCTTGTAGGGAGCTTCATGCTCAGGCGACATGGATTCCAGCCAATTCATTACGCAGGCATTTTTGTCTCTGGCGACCCAATGGATGTGATTGAAGTGTCCTTGGAATTCTGAGAATTTGCAAATCTCTGGTCGAACAGTCAAAAACCTTACTGTTGTTGGATGCACTTTCACCATGCGTGCGCAGAAGCATAATCCATGATCCCCGAATCCTTCAGGTATTTCTTTTCTTAATTTGAAATACTTCTGAGCATTGGCGTCGTTCAAAATTCGCTTCATGGCAGCATTGCTGGTTATTGACATTTCATATTCGTGTGGCGGGGTGTCATCTGAATGTTTATACCAATGATTGAAACCCAATTTTTCCAATACGAATCTTTCAACTGGTTGAACATCCCAATTGAGTTCTCCTGTGATGTGATATTCTCTGTCGTGATCGAAGTGTGATTCCAGGTTATTCATTAACCCGCCGATGTCATTCATGGTGTCTTCGTCAATACGGTAGTACCACTTGGCCGTGTCAGGCTTGGCGATTGCATCGTAGTAGTGATAGATTCTTTGAGCGACGTGTTTGTACGGTGTGACGGCAATTTCCACATCAACACCGTCTGGCCAACCACCTTCAAATACCGACAAGTCATTGTCGCAAGCAACCGCCAGAACGAGTTTGATTTTGTGATCGCCTATGTTTCTGAGGCCCCACTTTTTGAAGTCCACAAATCTTTGGGCCATCTGTGCTTCAGCCGGAACAAGTATTTCCAAGTCGTACATTAGTTTACCTTATATTGTCCTGCGCCCAATTTCAAGAATTTGAACCCTTCTTTTTCGAGTTCAGATTTCACACGACGCACATGATTACAGAGTGCGGCGTCGGTCAATTTGTATCGCTTGAATCGCTTCTTCAACTCTTTTAACGATACGGCATTGCGATTTTGGAATTGTTCGTTGACGTACTTCTTTACCTTGTCGGCAATACGCAATATTTCGGCACGAGATCGCCCTTCTGTGGACATCTTTGTTTCGATGACCTCATATTGAACTTTTGGCTTTTTGTAAGCCGGATCGCACAATGCGGGGGCCAGTTCCTCAAGTTCCAATACCGTTCCTTCTTCCAATTTTACTATTGATATTTCGGCATTGAAGGCTTTCGAGAACTCGATGAGTTGAATGAAATTCTTTTCGTGGGTGAAGAACTTGCGTTTGTCCTTCGTTTCGATGAGTAGGCAATTCATAAATTTACTCCTTGTAATGAAATTATATCGCCGACTCAGCGATCCTGGTGTTTGTGTCATATAATTATCGTAGAATTGGGGATAAATCGCATGGACTCACCTAAAGAAAACTTGAATTTGAACTACGTTCGCAGGTTCGGCGTCGAAATAGAGATCAACTCTTTCGATGGTCGAAACCGCCCTATTGGATACGAAGACGGCGTTCTGCCAGAAGGCATCCATTACATAGGCAATCTGGTTCAAAAGCTCTCAGAAGAGAAGGTTCTGATCCATAAGTGGGGCAATGACCACCATAACGATGTGTGGATCGTTAAACCAGATGGAAGTTGCGGCATGGAGGTTTGCACGCCCGTAATGAAGGGGTGGAACGGCGTTGTGCGAACCTGTAGGGTCATCGACGGATTTAGCAAAGACTTGAAGATCGAATCGGATACTCGCTGCTCGTTCCACGTCCATGTTGATGTCTCTGACCTGACTGAACCGCAACTTGCCAGCGTTATATCCTGGTGGATTAAATGTGAGCCAGTATTTCTGGACTCAGTTCCAGCCCGTCGCAAGAAAAATCAATATTGCCAGTTTCTTGGTGAAATGGATATATTTGACGATATTGAAGACGGTTTGATGCCAGCCGAACTTTTGCTCAAGAGGGTAGGTCATTGCAAGTATTACACCATCAATACCTTCCACTATCAGAACAAAAAAAGAAAGACCATTGAGTTTCGCATTATGGACAATGCGTGCTGTTTGGACCCCTGGATGGCTAAAAACTGGATCAGGATGGTTTTGCACTTTGTTGAGCGTGCGGCTGCACGAGGTTTGCCAGCACCATTTGAGATGGGCAATAAGTGGTCGGGTTATTGTTGGCTTGATCCGTTCGATGTGTTTGATTTTTTGGGATTCACTCCAGGGCAATATGAAATCTCCCCAGGGTTGCAGCAAGTGCGATCTTGGTTTGTTTCCAGATTACACTCTCAGTCAAAAAACACGGGATTGCGTGGAGTCATGAGTGATAAAGGTCGCAGAATATCGCACTCGCAGATTGATGAGTTGTACGCTAATTTGGTCCCACAGGAAGCGGCTCTCTCCGAAGAAGAGATATACAGTGAGAACTTTCGTATTTAAGCGAATATATAACGCAGGGTGAATTCCCTGAATAAAGGTTTGCTATGTTCTACAAGGAATCAAAACTCGAAGAGATTATCGAAGGCATGAGGGCCTTGGGTGATATGTTAATTCCCTATAACTTCCCAAAGGCACCGCCGCCGACTGCAATGGAGGATGATTTGGCTATTTTCAAACAACGAGAAGTCATTATCGACGGGTATCCCATCATGCTGCATTACCAAAAGGCTGATTACGATAAACATCTAATGGAAACGCTCCAGATTTACGGCAAGAGCAGCCCATTTTTGCCGTTCAATTTGATCTGCAATTTGGCTAAGAGGTTTTTAGGGTCGTATCATTTGTCATTGGTTGAGATTTTCAAAGACAATAGAAAAATCTACATTTGGTCTGTTTGTGTTGATCGTCGAGGCCGACCCATTCTTGCTCCATTTGACACGGAAACTGAGGAATGTGAATTTGAAGGCTTGGACTATCTGTACATGCAGCCTAGTCAGGTGAACTTTTACTAATGTACAAACTGTTGCTGATAGGTTGTTTCACTTCTTGGAGAAACAACACAAGCTGCGAGTTCTTCAGCGATGAATTCGCAAAACGATTTTCTAAATTGCCGGTGTCGCTTATCAAGCATCACTTCAACGACCCGGCTTTTCCAGAGGCAGACATTGCCTTGATCCACGCCTACGATTCTACCGAGGCAGTTCAACAAGTATCTGAGATCAAGAAAAAGGTCAAGAAGGTTGTGTTGTTTATGGAGGAGCCTAAATATGAATTGGGCTTCGACCATTGCTATTTTTACAACCAGAAATTTATACATGGCAACAAAGGCACCTACATTCGTATTCCTTTGGCAAAAGACCAATATGAAATGGTGCCTAAAGAGCCTGGGTCAATCTTGTTGGATCACGATTGTCAGCTATTTCCAGATCACGGAATTTCTGGTCACGACTGGACAGAGCGGCTGTGGGCTTTTTTTGAAAAAAATAAACAATACAGGCCGGTCTATCAACTAGAGCGTGGCAATGTCAAGCACCCAGATTTCATCAAAAAATTATCCATTCAATCTCACCAAGATTATTTAAGTGCAACTGCTCACATTGAGACTTTTGTTTGCACGCACGCAGGAAAATACAATCACACGGCAGTTGATATGGCAGTGCGAGGTTCTAAAGTTATTGTTCCGATGGTTCCAGGAACATTTCACAATACATTTGTTCCTGAATGTCTTGTTAGAGATTTGAACATGGCTTTGATTCTCAACGAGCAACAGCTTGGTGCGGCATTGAATCTTATCAAGACTGGTTCAAGACGAGATCGGCCTGCCATTGATATGGCAACTGATTTAGATGAGGTTGTCTCGATTATGGATAGAGACTTCAAATCTTGGACTAGAAAAAAGATTGTGCTTCCTTGAAAATTGAATTCTCTTGGCGGGCAGCGTTCTTTGGAGTTTATGTTAAAAGTTTACAATTTGCGAGAGTGATGTGAAAGCACTTCAGGTAGCCGTCAGGTGGTTGGGTGTATTTGTCATGGACATAAAGACCAAGCTCAACTCTGATCTCTTCCAGACGAGTGCTGAAGGCATTGATCCACCAATATACTCGACCATTGTGGACGTAATTGGTGTATTCAAATTCAACCTGTTGACCTTCGTATTTTCCCCAATGCTCCATATTCACAGAATGTTCGTGTCGCACAACGGAGATGTGTGGGGCGTATCGTTGTGGATTGAGTGTAATGTATTTGGGCATCATCGCACGACAAAAAGAGGCGATGCCAGGATCAACCTCTAGGACGAGTTTGAACCCAGCATCGCCTGCGTGACTATATCGAAGCGTTCCGTCACTCTTGTGCAGCAGCATCCCAAAACTCATCGGCCTTCACCAATGCCCTCATTATATTTTTTGCACCAACGGCATTCTTGGAATGTACTGCCCAGGTCAATCGGGGCAGATTGCCATGATACGCTTGTTCCTCGATCCAATTGGCTACGTCCATGCCAGTACCGGCGATGGGTGGTCCAAGGTCATGATCGAGAGAGACAAACGTAACTTGGCCTTGGTTCAGGTAGGCAATCGCTACGTCAGCAGTTTTTGCCCAAACTTCGTCACCCTCGGCCCCAAAAATACTTTGAATTTTGGGGTCACGAGGATCACGTTCATCGTCCAGCCAGAGTTTCATCACTAGACCTCTGATAAGCAGCCGATTCAGCCCCGCTCATTGCGTCACTGATCGCTTTGCCTTTTAGGTGCATGAAGTCTTGTGACCTCACGGTGGGTTGGTAATTCAGGAAGTGTTGAAGTTCCGCTTCCTTGCCAGAGATTCTAGCGAAATCCAATACGTCCGTCGTTAGGACTTCTTGTCCTGCCGCTTGAAGTTTTGGATTTTCCAGTTGCTTGTGCAAGTCTCGGTGCTTCAACAGTTGAGCTACCTGCGACACGTCGAATCGGTACAGTCTGACCAGAAAGGAAGTTGCATCAGAAACATCGTTGGCGTACTTGAGGCGATTGAGTTGGATGCGGACGGCTTTAGGGTCGTCTTGCTTCAACAGCCATGCAAGGACAGCTTTGATGTTCTTGATGTTTCCAATACGATCTACATCGTGCATATCGACTTGAAGACCAGGGAATACTGCGGGCAGCAATCCGGTGGCTTCGTAGTTCCTCAGATAGTTGACCGGGCTGGCCGCTTTCTGAAGACCGCCAGTGAACTCGGCGGCAATACGTTCTGGCGACACACCAGCTAGGTCTTTGAATTCTTTAATGGCCGCTAGGGTGTCTTTATCCAGATGTTGCATGATGTATCCAGGATTGAAGCGTGAGAAGAACCGAACAAGTCGGGGGATTCTCAGCTTGTCTTCTTGGAAGCGATCACGAGCATTTCCTACAGGTCGGTGAACAAGATTTTTGATGTCATGCAGCCCTTGTCCTTCTCCTTCGTGGTTCAGGTTGTAGTCCCTGATTTCCTTCTTGTGAATATCGTAGAACAGAGCGTTGTAGGTCAGGTCACGACGTTGAGCGTCCTTGGCCGGAGTGCTGAAGCTCACGGAGTCAGGACGCCGCCCATCGGTGTATTGACCGTCTTCTCGGAAGGTGGCGATCTCGTATTCTTCTCCGTCAACAACGGCAGAAATAACTCCGAAAGCCTCGCCTTTCGGAAAGGTTTTGATGCCGTGCGAAAGAGCAGCCGGACTCCCCAAGATCGCCATCACTTTTTCTGGCGGTGCTTCAGTGGCAAGGTCTACGTCCTTCGGAGAGAATTTTCCCCCATGATGGTGGGAGTAGAGAAAATCACGGATTACTCCACCCACAGCAAACAACGAGGCTCCCTGACGAGCAAAAAGCTCGCTGAGGGTATACACCGCTGCGGGGAGCGGAATATCTGCCTTCATGCTGTGAAATTTTTCTTCCACGGTTTCTAAAAACCCCCTAAATTTAAGCTGTGCGACCATGATTTTCCCCAGATTGTACCATATTTTGGCGTTGTTGTAAAGCGTTCGATATTCCTTTCGTCATGGGAATATATACCTTCGTAGCGTCGGTCTATTCGACGCAAATAACCTTTCAAACGAGGGTCCACACATGACAAACATGACAAAGAATAAAATTCAGTCGCTTATTGTCGAGCATCTTCTCAAGCACGGACAGATCGAACTTGTACTCCCAGACGGAGTAACACTCGAAATCGGACTCACCCAAGAAGACCAAGAGGGTAAACTAACAATTCATGACGATTATTGTTGGGTCATTGCATCTCAAGGTGGCCGAGCCACGAGTATTGACTCATACAATATGGGCCTTCGTTTTGCAGACAAAGAAAATATCTTGGTGTTTGAAGATAAATTCGTGGACCAAGATGGAGAGAAAGTTCGCCGCTTAGATGTAGTTTAATATAATCAAAAAATATTTCATCTTAGACGCAATAAAGGTTGCCCATCGTATTCACATGCGTTATACTGCCGTTGCAGGATAAATGAAGTTCCATAGTTCCTTCAGCCATTTGAGTTGAGGTAATGGGAATATGGAACTCAACCCATAGGTTGAAGCCTGTGGGAATCCAATAGCATCGGGAGAGCGTAAGAGATACGCCTTTGGGTTTTATTTCGCTCGATGATATAATGGCAAGGCGGTTGATATTTGCCTTTACGGTCTGTAATACGAAGGCCAACAGCCTTGAACTATCCAAGAAGTGTGTCCAGTTTGCGACTAAGAGTTCTTCCAGTTTGTCTTCTCTGAAGGTGTTCTTCAGCACACTTACCAATTCCATGTTTGGAGTTTCCCGTGAAAAAGCCAGATGTTTACTTAAAAGAGTATTGCCAGCGTCTTTCAGACGATAACCTCAAGTTTATGACTGGAAGGTTGAATCAAAGATTGGGTGGCGATGTGGCAGAAATTCTTGATTTCCTCAGCAACGTGCGTGAGATTGACCGCTGGCTCGCTTCGTCGAATACCAGCAATGATCTTTTCGACATGATCGACCTTGTGCATTCATCAGTGGTGAAAGAATATGACCGTCGTTGCAACAGCAATGCAGCCTGAGCCTAGAGCTAAGTGCTGCCAGTCTCCTCCAAAAAAATCCCGATTCTGGTTAGGATTCCTTTTCGGACTTCCTGTATATCCATTGGTTATGCCGTGGCTACTACTCGGTCTTCCGGCTGATTACTCTGAAGCGTATCTTCGGCTGTATGTGGAATATATCAGATGCGTGATGCACACTTTGGGTGTCTCATGAAAAAGGCATTTTTGGCAATTGACATATTGCTGATGTCAGCAATATCCGTATTTGCCGTCGATATTCCCAAAGATTGCCGTGTGGCAAATATTCCACCAGGATATTGCTGCTGGGCAAGCCTCGAAACTTTGGGCAAGGTCCACAAAATATCCAGCCTGGATGGTTTGCTGGAATCCAGGACCAAAGAAAACGATACGATTGTCGTTTATCCTGGTGGTTTGCATCATGTTGAGCCAAAAAATTATGGATACGACCATGCCATAAGTTCTAAACTCACCGATCTCAAGGTGAAGTTTTGGATGAATTTCACTGGCAGTTTCGACCGATCTCTGTTAAAGTATGCTAACTCGCATGGATGCTTGGTGGGGTTGAAGGCAGGTGCCAGGGGCAAACTCGGCCACGGCATTGTCTTGACCCATTACGATGACAAGATTATTCGGTTCTATGACTCCAACCAGTCGAACGACACTTGGGAAGGATCGAGAGAGTGGTTCGATTTTTGGTGGAGTGGTATGACCGTAGTGGTTGAAAAATGAAGTTTCACACAAAAAAGACTGCCTATTTTGAGGCTCGTATATACATTGGCTCTCGTGTCAAGTATGACGGGCCTCAATTTTCGTTTTCCGAGCTTAGAGAAGCCATTGGATATTTCCAAACAAACAACGGGATTGAATCCAATCCAGTTCGCATAACTCCAACTACGTTTGTTTGGGAGAAGTACGAAGAAGAAGGATGGGAGATCGCAGTGATTGACTATCCACGAGTAAGCAAGCCTCATGAAGTTTTGCGAAAATTCGCATACAACTTGGCGGTGCATTTGCTCGAACGGTTCGAGCAGAACCGAATGTCTATTGTTTTTCCTGATGAAATAGTTATGCTGGAGGCCGATGACGCAGAAGAAAACAAATACAAAAGCAACGAGTAAACGTAAGGAGAAAAAGGTGCCGCCAGTAATCAAAGCTGAGGATCAGCCGGTCATTGTAGCTACTGCTGATTATCCCTACGCCAAATGGAAATTCGAGAAATTCAATCCGGTGCAAAGCCGGATCATGGATTTTTATGACAAGGATGTGAATGGTCTGATTGCCGCTATGACATCAGCAGGCAAGACCGTCGTTGCTGAAATGTTTCTTGCGCAAGAGATTCGCAAACGTGGCGGCAAAGGCATGTTCCTTGCCCCGTTGCGTGCATTGGCCCGTGAAAAGATTACTGATTGGAAAGATGAAAAATATCACTTTGCCGATCAGAAGATTTCCATCTGCACTGGCGACTATAGATTGACCAAAGAGCGATCCAAAGAGTTGAATGATGCCAATCTCATCATTATGACTTCGGAAATGCTCAATCACCGTAGTCGCAATCACAAAGCAGAACAAAACAACTGGTTACTTGATGTTGGCACGTTGATTATTGATGAAAGTCACTTGCTGACTGTTGCTGGTCGTGGCGACCATTTGGAAGTCGGTTTGATGAAGTTCACCGAGATCAATCCCAAGGCTCGTCTTGTATTGCTTTCGGCGACGATGCCAAACGTCGAAGAGATTGCAGACTGGATCAGTTATTCTTTGACCAAGCGTGAAACCTTCATGCTCAGGTCCAAGTACCGTCCAGTTCCGCTCACGGTTCACTATGAGTCGTACTACGACACTGGCAAATACGATCAAGTTGAAGAAGAGAAAGTCAATAAGGCACTCGAAATTATTGAGTGGTATCCTGACGACAAATTCCTGGTCTTTGCTCATACAAAGCGCACGGGCGAATTGATGAAGCAAAGCCTGCGATCTATTGGCGTAGAAGCACAGTTCCACAACGCTGACTTGCAGGCCGACGAGCGAGCCAAAGTGGAAGACCGATTCCGCAACGATCCTAAGCTGCGTGTCATTGTTGCCACGTCCACTTTGGCATGGGGGTTAAATCTTCCTGCTCGACGTGTTATTATTCTTGGCGTCAATCGTGGCATTAGTGAAGTGGAGTCATACGATATTCTTCAGATGATTGGCCGATCTGGTCGCCTGGGCATTGACCCGATGGGCGATGCTTATATTCTCGTGCCAGAAAGCGAAGAGGCAAAATATCGTCAAAAATTCAGCAAGCCAAATCGCATTGAGTCGCAGCTTTTAGAGAAAGTGGGCGACAAATACAAGGTGCTGGCCTTCCACCTTGTCAGTGAAATTCACCACGGCACAGTCTCTACCACAGACGACGTTCATGCTTGGTATAAGCGGTCGTTGGCATATTTCCAAAACAAGTCTCTGGATGAGACGGTTGTAGATCAGACTTTGAATTTGCTGAAGAAATGTAGTGCCGTGTGGGAAGAAAAAGGCGAAGAAGACGGAGAAGACAAGTGGACGTGCCGACCCATTGGTAAAGTCTCCAGCATGTTTTACTTCAGTCCGTTTGATGTTTCGGACTTGTACTTTAACTTCAAGAATCTCTTCGAGGACAAAAAAGAAGACAACGATTATTTCATCGCTACTGCCTTGGGCAATATTGATGGACAAAGGATGAATATCGTGTCTCGCATCGAGAAAGAAGAGATGAGTATGTTCGCTACGAAGGTGCGAGCATTGATGCCAGGGAAGTTCTTCAACGATGCTTCTTTGAAAGCGAGCTTCTGTTACTTCAATCTGTTGAATGGAGTCAACGCTCAAGCCTGTGCTGCAACACAGAGGAACCTTCAGTTCGATTTTAATCGACTGTCTCAAGTGCTTCAAGCTCTTGATTCGTTTGGCGGCAATTGGCAACGTGATGGCTTCTTCAAGATGCTAGAAGGCCGTATCGTCAATGGTGTGCCAGGGCATTTAGTTGATTTGTGTCGGTTGGCAAATATTGGAAAAACACGGGCTACAAAACTTTACAATGCAGGCTACAAGACCGTTGAATCTATTGCTGATATGGACTTCAATAAATTCAAAGAGATTGTCAACATGAAAGCTGATGCAGCCAAAGAGATTATGGACTCTGCCAAGAAGTTCGCTCTGCTTTAACGGCGAGCTTTGGCAATTCTCTGCAAGAGCTTTTGCTTGCTGAGGTAGGTTTTCTGGCTCCCTGTTATCACTGATCGTTGCTTGAATGCAGCGAACGAAGTTGATCCACTGCACGCTCCTAACAGGGAGCCAGTGCTGCTTACTAAGCAGCACGAGCAGCACATCACCGATGGCGGCGTGATTGATACGCCGACTCCTCCACAGTCTGCGACTGATACGCTAGTTCCTCCACCATTGATGGAGCAACTAAAACTTCCGCTACAGGCGCTTCCACATCCAGATAGCGATACCGTTCCTGCCCCAATTGCAGTAAACGAAAATCCCGATCCATAAAGGCAGCAGCCTGATGTGGACAACGTGATCGTTATTGTGGTGCATGGTATAGAACAGGAGGCCATGTCCATCACTGGTGTATCTTGTGCGAACACATATCCGTCCTCGGTGGTGCCACCATTGAACATATATGCCGGATATTCAAAGTCAGGAAATTCTACATCTAAGCTAGGCGCACGAAACGCTGGTGGAGTAACTATAGGCGTGCAATCGCACCCAGCCGGATATGAACTTGAGCTTGTTCCGCACAAATACACATACGTCCAGCTTGTATAACACGGACACGGCGGGCAGCACTTGCAGTTGCAACCGCAGTAGCTTCCGGTTCCCAGGCAATATGGAGGATTACATGCCATTTAGTCTTTACCAAAAAATCCCGTAGGATATTCCATTTTTACTGTTCCGTTGCCTTTTGTTGGTTTGCCGTCGTCATCCTCTACCCACCAACGCACTTGCTCGACAGGTACGTTGAGTTCGTCCATGTGACATTTATCTTTTGGTAATACCGGCATGTGATATTCTGTGCCTTCTATGAGTACCGCCACTTTGCATTCGCCTTTTTGGTGATTGTATAGCATACAATTTCCACATATCGGTTCGACATTCTTTTTCTTTGCCATTTCATATTCCTCAATGACCAGCCTTCAGATATAATACAGCTTCCCTTATTACAGTAACATCCACTCTAAATGGAGGCTGACTATGCAGGTATTAGGCGTGGCTGCTCAACTTGCCAATGGCAAAGACGTACTCTGTGACTACTTGGTGAAAGTTATCAATAGATCATATGCTGAGAACGATCCTAATCGGTGGCATCGCAGTGCATTTGCCAATGCTGTTAAGGATGTCTTTGAAAGCAGCTTCGGCGTTGACCGGGATTTCACTGAAACATGGAAGAGAAATCCTGAAGCTCCTCCAAACATGCTACAAAGTGTGCGAAAAAGTCTTCAATTTATTGGAGATGGATTCCGCAAAATCAAGGACGGCATCTGGATTGAAATCGCCCTAAGAGACGAGAGTAAGAAGCTGGTCATTTCTGACAGCCGTTACATTAACGAGGCTAAGGCAGTAAAAGCCAAAGATGGCATTATGGTCGTCTTGTATCGTCCTGGTTTTTTGAATGACGATCCCAATCCTTCCGAGGCACAGATTAGACCCATTGTTGAGTTTTGTGTGAACCATCTGGAAGAAGGGCCAATTCCAGCCTACGAAACTTTAGTGCTTGCTTTTGGCGAAAAGGCAGTTCCCGAAGGAATGAAGCACTACGATTACTATCTTATCAATGACGGTACTTTGGAAGATTTGTATTCCAAAGTGGACCGACTTCTGGTTCCGATCATTGAGAGAAAATATGAACAGACTAACCAAGCCGGGCGACCGGGTGCATGTTGAAAAAAACTGGGGCTTTGAGGACTGGATTTACAACGGTCCCGATTATTGTGGAAAGCTCTTGTCTTTTTATTGTGACAAGAAATGTTCGTTCCACTATCACGCAATAAAAGATGAAGTTCTTTTTTTGCATAGCGGTAAGATCATTATGAAATATGGCGATCATGATGACTTAGATGCTGCCACAGAGCTAGTTATGGAGCCTGGAATGGCGTTCCATGTTACTCCTGGTCTTCGTCATCAGATGATTGCTGTAGAGGATTCTCTGATTTATGAGTTCTCGACGCATCATGAGGATTCTGACTCATATCGGGTGGTTGTCGGCGACTAACCGTAAACGTGCCTATAGGCCGGATTCGGTCGAAATCCTGCATAGTTTCCCAACCAGTATATCCCCAGGCAATGACGCCAAGTTTTGGGTGTTGCCCTCGAAGCCATCTTCTGCCTCGCTCGAAACATCCTGACTTGTGCAATATTAGTTCGTCAAGAACTTCTATTCGTTCAAGGGCTTTTGGTTTTGGTTCTTTATTTTCTGTTTCAGTTTGCCCATACCCACTTCTGTTAACACCATAAACGTGTATCCCCTCGACTGGCAGTGTTGGTTGCAAGATGTCCATTTTGCAGTATTCCTCGGCAAATGAGTTTGATTTGCGGGCTTGATTTCCCATATTTCGATATGTCCATCATCGAAGAGAATACTCAAGTCTGGGTTGTAATCATGAACTTCACCTTCAAAGGTGTATTGAACCTTGAATGGTTCTACGTCGTATGAAATTACTTCAGGCATAGCTTCGAGGTATTCGTACACATCGCATTCCATGCCGCTGCGATAGTGCATCTCTTTTCCACCATTCTTTGTAGATACCAGATAGCCCTCTCTGAACTTTGGCTTTCTTTGCTTTAGTTTGCCATCTTTTTTGTTGCTTTGATCCTTCCAGATCATGGCCTTCATTTGGCCAACTTTAGGTATCTGGGTTTCGGATGGGTGCTTTGCCTTAAAGTGCATCCTCAAGTCACGCACTGGCGCACCGCAACGACCAAGCGGACAGATTACAAATTCACGGCCTTCTTCGTGCGACTCTATGATGTGCGTCTTGTATTCTTCAAAGTCGGTGTAGCCCTTGCCGCACACGAAGCATTGAAACTTTCTTATGTGGTTATCTTTTGGAAATGGCAGGGGCATCTTTTTCCTTTTTCTTCGGCTTCTTGGGCTTATGGTGAATAATCATGTTCACCACATCGTCTCGGTCGCACACATGGATATTGGGAATATCCTCATTGCCGAACATATTCTCAACTGAGTCTTCAGGCGAGCCGAACATAGATTTGAATAAGTTGATGCCAATAAACTTGGCTTCATCCCGGAATCCAGGTATCATTGGATCATCGTCTTCCGGTTTATCGTTTTTGAGCTTGGCAAAAACCAAGCGACTTTCTTCTGGTGCGCCGAATAAATCGTCGCCTTTTTTGAAGAATAGAATCATTCCGTGGCGATCCATCAGGTCATGGATGGATTTTTCTTGTTCCTCCAACACGCAGTGTCGGTCCCATTTATCCATAAGTTCCCGGAATTGTGAGAAAGCCGGTGATGGAGTGTTGAAATAGTTGTTGCTCATTTAGTTCCCCCAGGTGATATATACGATCATGACACGCACTTTGCACGGCTTCCGAAAGTTTGTATTTGAAGACATGGACCCAACTCCAGATAAGTCTCGCAGCATCGCTATGGGCGCAGGAGACGAAGATAAGGGGACCGAAGATTATTTTGGTGCATTGGGTGACGAACAGGGGATTGAATGGAAGGATTTGGCGACGATATTCGAGGACGAACCGTGGGTTTCGTCGCACTTTGGCTTGGGAACTCCCAATAAAGAAGTCCTATACAAGTTATCGGCGTGGGAAATCGTCAAAGGTTCGCTTACACCCAGCGGTGCGGATATACGGTTGAAGCCTCAAAAGGGAAATCGTATTTATCTGCAAGGGCATAAGTTGAATAAATCTAAATATCAAGACACCAACCGTTACTATCTTGGTCGCCAAGAACTCATAAAGTTTTTGACAACAGGTTGGTTCGACGCCGCTCAACGTGGCGGTGGAATGCCAGGAGCCGACCCAATGGGCGGCATGGGTGGAGGAATGCCAGGAGCAGCCCCAGCCCCACCAATGTAAAGGAGACTTATGAAGTTCAGAGAATGGTTACAACTACAAGAGGTCGGAACTGGCACCAATGCTGTCGCCGTATTTTCCCGTCCCGCAATCGGCATGGTTCAGAGAGAGCCTGTCGATATGATTGGCTTCCGTGACGAAGACAAGAAGAAACACAAGAAGCATAAGAAACATGACGATCTTGACCACAAATAGTGGTTCGGGTATGATGCTGTCTCGATTCGATAATATGCAGAGCAGAAATCGGCGGTTCAGTTATCTAACTTGGTGACACACCACCAGCGGCCCCTGGAACGCCGAATGAAGTCTACACAGTAAGTCGATGGCTTCGAGGAGATTACCAGAAAAACACTTACAGCCCCCTACGGGGGCTGTTTTCATTGGGAGATGGATATGAAGTTTGCAGTGGTCACGGCTTGTGACGAAGGTTACGCCGACCTCCAGGAACTCACCAGTCCAACCATCATTTCATACTGCGAACTGCACGGCTATGAATGCTTTGTCAACCGAATCGTTGACAAAGAACGGCCAGCAGCTTGGTATAAGATCAAAGAAGTCCTGAAGGCGTTTGAAACCGGCGTGGACTTCGTACTTTGGATTGACACCGATGCAATAATTGTCAATAATAAAATCAGGCTGGAAGACATCGCAGAGGATGGCAAGGACTTCTATTTTGCCTGCAATTGGGCTGCACTGAACAGTGGCGTGTTCATGATGCGAAACACAGACTTGAATAAAGATTTCCTCAACTGTGCGTGGCATCAAGACCAGTTCATCAACGATGGTTGGTGGGAACAACGAGCCTTTATCCACTTGTTGGAACTAAGGGTATATCCAGAAGAAAAGATCAAAGAAATACCCGCCGTCGAATTCAACTCGGAAGAGTATTTCAGCTTTTCTTTCATCCATCACTTGCCGCAGGTTTCTAAGCTCGAACGAATCAAGAGATTTCGCAAAATACTTGCCAGGGCTTAATGTGCCATACCGATTCTTTTACCATTTCAACAAACCAATGACCAAGAAAACTGGTCAAGTCATTTGGTCTGTTCATTTCAGAAAGAAATGCTATTTTGTAAAAGACATCCAGTGTTTGGTTCCCACCAACACTAAAACCAACCGTACCCAGCCCAAGGGCGTTGTGCAAGGGTTTTGCACAGACATTAAAATTGAAAAAGACATTGCCATAATCAGCTAGGAGAAAAAGTATGCACGACGTATTGACCAATCTGGATACGCTCCAGATCAATTGCCTGGATAAAGGCTTTGTTAAACTTGTGGACGCCATGCCAAGGCTGGTTCCCGGCACAACTGCCGACTATGCTATCGTTCAAGCCGCCAGAGTCTCCTATGGCGACGGAACCAAATCTGTCAGCGAAGATCGGGGATTGATTCGATATTTGCTTCGGCACACTCACACGACTCCGTTTGAAATGGTGGAGTTCAAGTTCCATTGCAAGATGCCAATCTTTGTGGCGAGACAATGGATTCGTCACCGCACTGCCAATGTGAACGAATATAGCGGTCGATATTCGGTTATGAAGGATGAGTTTTATATCCCTGATCTCGACAATATTCGCCAGCAGTCTAAGACGAATAAACAAGGCGGCGATCAGCAGATGTCTACGATGGACGCCCAGGGTTTCTTGGATGTTCTGAATGAGACATGCGACAAGGCATACGCCACTTACCAAGAGTACATTGAAAAGGGTGTCGCTCGTGAGCAGTCCCGTATGATTCTGCCGGTCAACAACTATACCGAGTGGTATTGGAAAATTGATCTCCACAATCTATTCCACTTCCTCGGTTTGCGATGCGACAAGCACGCTCAGATGGAAATCAGGGTCTTCGCTGATGCGATGCTCAAGTTGATCGAGCCTATTGTGCCAGTGGCCGTAGAAGCCTGGAATGACTACCACGATCATCGTGGGGCGATCAAGCTGACTAGGCTGGAGATTGAAGCCCTTCAGCGATACGTTGGATGGAATGTCGAGGGCCATGCCCCGCCGTTGGAATCCGACAATAGCCGGGAGCAAGCGGAATGGGCTGAAAAGGCAAAACTCTTCGGTCTGACGGTTCTTCCTAAGTAAGCTATAATACAAGTGGATAGGTTTCTCCTTGTCAAACGCCCGTGACCTTGTTGGTCATGGGCGTTTTTCTTTTGGCATACTCGTTTATGCTGACAGGAGAACACCATGAGCATATTAGAAAAATTCTTGAAGTTAGAGGCGATCAGCCCAGCAGTGAAAGTTGGCGTCATTGGGGACGCAATGCTTGACGAGTATTTCAATGTACGGGTCAAGAAGATTTCCCCGGAATTCCCCATTCCCGTTATGCACTCCGACACCGATAAGTCTGAGGATTTTCCAGGCGGTGCTGCTAACGTCGTTTATCAGTTCAAAAACTTTAACGCCAATGTCAATTTGATTTCCTTTACTGATACGTCAGCAGATACTTCGCTGCGGTTAAAGGGAGTCAATACCGCTATGTGTGTAAATATATGCACCCGTATCCCAAGGAAACGTAGGTTCTACAGTGATGATTTCCCTACTTACAGGTGGGATGTAGAAGAACACCATTATGGGCTGGGGTCCGATTTGGACAAGAAGTGTTTCGAGCTATATGAAAAAGCACAGCAGACGGCTGAACATTTTGATGTCCTAATATTTTCAGATTACGACAAAGGCGTGTTCTCCAAATATACTGACTTATTGATTCCCGAATGTCCCATCTCAATTGTTGACCCTAAATCTGGTGATCTGGATCGTTGGCGGGGATGCACTGTTTTCAAGCCTAATAAGCAAGAGGCTTTATCCCTATCGGGATGCAGCACGGTCAATGAGGCTGGAGTTTACTTGTTGAACAGGCTTGGTTGTGAAGCTGTCATCATCACACAGGCAGGTCAGGGCGTAACAGTTTTTGACCGAGATGGCGCTTATGAGATTCGTCCAACTCAACCACTTCCTCCAGCCGAGTCAGTTATCGGTGCTGGCGATTGTTTCACGGCATTTTTGGCAATGTCTTTGGGCTATCGAATGAAAATTCGTGAGGCTGCGGAAATTGCGTGGCGGGCTGGGTCGTTATATGTCAAGAACAGACACAATAAGCCGCTATCCAGAACTGATATTCTCTATACGTTTGATCCAACTGCCAATAAGATTATCGACACACATCCAGAGTTGATATTCCAAAATAGAAAATACAAGTTGGTATTCACAAATGGTTGTTTTGATATTCTTCATGCTGGGCATTTAGAGACGCTACGATATGCACGGAGTCTTGGCGACAAGTTGGTTGTTGCTGTGAACACCGATGAAAGCGTAGCTAAACTCAAACCAGGAAGACCTTTTGTTTCTCTGGATGATCGCATGGCTCTTTTGGCCGGATTGGAATTTGTAGATTTCGTCATTCCATTTAGTGAAAACACGCCACTTGAAATTATCAAGCGAATCAAGCCAGATGTATTGGTAAAGGGTGGAGAATATAAAAAAGAAGATATTGTTGGCTATGGAATAGTGAACGAAGTAGTGACAGTTCCAATGGTCGGCGGGTTGTCAACGACAAAAATAGTTGAAAAAATAAAAGCTCAGTCAACTAGATAAAGTCATGAAACCAATACTTAATTATCCAGGATATTTCATCAACAAAGAGGGTGAAATATACAGCACCAAGCGTCGTGGTAGATTCAAGGTCAAGCACGATAATCACCCGATCTGTTCTTCACGGTTCTCAACATACATTGCAAATGTTTTCATTAGGACCATCCGGGGTGCCACGGCGTTTGTGCTTTTGAACGTCGATGTCGATCTTCATGAGGGTCCGGTCGGCTTTGTTCCAACCCTGGCCCTGTTCCCAATTTTTTCTTACAATAATCTATGATACTTTGAGCAGCTTGATCTGCTGTCATTCTTTGCAGATTTTGCATTCGTTGCAATAATTGTTCTTGGTTCAATCTTTGGAGTTCCATGTAAACTATGTGAGCATCGTTCGTGGAAGGATGGGACAAGAAGAGCGGATTGTTTTTGCCACTTGATCGTTCGTCTTGATCCATTGAACCACCAATAACTATTTTAACTTTTGGAATTCTGGACAATGTTTCTTTTACCATATCAGAATCATTTGGATCATAATGATCTGATGGACTAAGGTATGAGTAGCGGCCGACATGATTCATGAAAGAATCAACCTCCCCATCGGGCATGTCGGCATCAAGATGAAAAGCATTTTTAACATCATTGTTTTTCATAACCTCAATATAAGCTATGTTTTTAATTACATCACCGGAATTATCATCATTTGGATGTCTGTCTCCTGTTTCTGGATCGGTTTGTCTCATTCCATTAAGTCCCCAGTCTGGCATTGTACACCACAAACCATTCTGATTATTTGTAATCGCATCTCTAATGTCGTATTGTATATCTTGCATGAAAATTTCATCTGTATGACTTGAAGATTGTCCGTGCCAAGCGTTCCATGAATAAGGGTCTGCTTTACGAGGTGGATTAAGTTGTCTATTCATTTTCTGGGTATCAGACAATGGCTTTGGAACATTGAACCCAAATTTATCTCCTAGATTATTCAGTAATTCATCGTCTCGATCCTCTTGTGGTTTCCACCAATCTGGGTCTCCTTCTGGATAGGTTTCTTTTAGCCTTAGCCATGTCCAAAAATCTCTCATATTGCTTCCTTTATTTTTGATCTAATTCGCAATAATTTTTCAACAGGAAATACACACTAACATAAAGCGTTCTTTGCATTTGTGATTCAACATCATCCTGAGATCATTGAACAATACAAAGAGTCAGTTGCTACCAACTCTTTGTATTGAACGGCAATCCTGAAGTTACTTAGTTTTGCAATTTGAACAGGTGCAAGCATCGCAGCACTTCTTATCGGAACTGCAATCGCATTCAAGACAGTTGCATCCACAGTCGCATTTTTTGCACTTACATTTGTCGCAACACTTGCCATCGCAGCAAGCGTTTTTGCAACAATCACATCCACAATCACAAGATTCACACTTCATGGCAATACTCCTAAGTTGATGTTTGTTCTTCCATAGATATGATTCTGTGGAGGAAATATGGCACGGCGAAAACTGATAAACAAAGTAATGGCAAAAAAATCTATTGGTAAGTGTTATTTTTGTGACTGCGATAATTATGCTCTTTTAGACGTTCACCGTATTGTCGAAGGATCGCAAGGCGGAAAATATACAGATTTTAATACGATAGTCGCTTGTGCGTTATGCCACAGAAAAATACATGCAGGTGAAATTAAAATAGATCGAAAGTATTTTTCAACAAGTGGTCGATGGGTTCTGCATTACTGGAAAGACGGACAAGAGTTTTGGGATTAAAAATGGAGTGTCGGAATATATAATAAAAGTCAAGTTATGTGAGGTCGCCCAAAATGCCAGTTGAGTTGAGTGGAGGAAGTCGGTCTTTTCTAGGGACAATTGGACTTGTCGTATTTGTTTTGACCGTTCCAAGAAGGGACATCGAATAACTTTGAATGCCCACCACATCAAGCGTTTTGTCGATAGACCTGATCTGATGTTCGAGGTAAGTAATGGGATTACTCTTTGCAACTGTTGCCATAAGAAAACCTATGGTCGAGAAGATGAATACGAAACACTCTTTGTTTCGTTGTTTCATTAGCGTGCGCCAAGTTGTTTTGCTGCATCTGGCCCACCAAGATAAGCGCCCACAGCACCAGCGGCAGTTGGGTCTTTTTGGACCAATTTTTCTACGTTGGCGTCTTGTGTGAGTGCTTGTTTGATAACTGGCACAGCGGTTAGGCCAGGAAGCACTTTAGGGTTCTTTTTGGCCACCATATTACCTACATCAGCAATTTTGTTGCTAATGGACGGGGTAGTTTCGGCAAACACCCAGCCTTTTCCTGCTGCGAATTCTTTGAATGTCTTCATGTTTATATTTACTCCTCAGCTTCAATTTTGGCTGAACATCATAGATAGTGTAGCATGATGACATTCCTTCAATATCTGGACGAACAAGAGAAGCGAGTAAAGCTGTACGGCATGGGTACGGGCCATTCGCCCGGCAAAATGTTTAGCGTCGTTAATCCCGCTAAACCGGCCAAGCCCACTTTTACTGGCTTGAATGTCAATACAGTTCACCCCGTCCCAAGAAATGGCAAACCAGTAGCGGGATTGTGATGAAGCGTGTGAGCCACTAACTCTCTTATGGTATGACAATATCATCGACCGGAGACGGTCTGAATATTTTGATCGCTTGCGATTATCTGCCGCACCATAATTGGATGTCTTTTTTGTGTTGGTATTCACTAACCAAGAATTTGCCTGATGCTAAGGTTTTCGTCGCCTCACATCGCAGGCTGATGAAGCACGATCTGTTTGTTTGGACCCGTAAATGCAAAATCCCTTTTATTCTTCACAAAGAAACCGACGAGGCAGGCCAGATTCAAGCTGCTCTCGATCACGGCGTTTCTAAACCTTTATTGGTGGTATCTCCAGATTACATCTGTATAAGGGACTTTGATGAAGCAGGATTTTCACCAGAATCACTCTCTGAAGTAAGATGGCTAGATGCGGAGCTATCTTGTGATTGCAAAGAGGCTCGCCCATGTCCTTTCGTTACATATTCAAGTGGCTGGGGCAAGTTTGTTACATCATCCTGGATAAATAAGATGAGTTGCCCCTTCTTGTTTGGTGTTAAGTATAGCCAAGGCGATTTAACGGCTAACGAATCAAGGATTGGGCGACTCTGGAGCGCAGCGACTCCTTTATTTTTAACCGTATCAAGGGGATAACATGAGAAGGTTCAATTACGACGACAACGAAGAATATCGTGAGGACGTTGACAAATTTTTCAGTGAAGAACAAGGCGAAGGCGAAGGCGAACTCAGCGACGAGCAATACAAGGCCATCATGGAAGAAGAACAGGCAATTCAGCAATTGCAAATTCGTTTTGTCCATCGTGACTTGAATCATCGTATTCTCAGAACAGCTATTCGCACTTGCGAAAAGTCAATTTGGTGGTGGTTTTGCCGACACACTACTAAGTTAAAAATGATTGACGACGCCTACAAACAGCTTAGAAAGCTAGAGGAAGAATAATGCCACGCTACGATTTTGAATGCAAAAAGTGCAAGAAAGTGTACGAAGAATTCACCCCGTATGACGAAACGAACAAGTACAAAGGAGTTCAGTGTCCTCATTGTGGATGTAAGCGCAAAGAAAAGATGGTGTCAGCTTGCAACTTTATGTTTTCCAATCCTGAAGGAACTGACCGATGGAATAGCGAATCGTCAGGTCACGACTATCGTTTCCACCATAATTTACCCAAGGTTATTGCTGAAAGACAAGCAGCAGAGGAGCATGGCGGCAGTGCCGAACCATACAACCCAATAAATGACCTTGAGAGTAATGATGCGTGGGGCGAAGTGAAATAAGTAAAAAAAGTCCAGGATTAACCTCCTGGACTTTTTCTTTGTCATATCCTCTCTTATAATCCAAGAAGACCACCCGCTGAATATCTTGAATATTTTTTGGGATTTGTATTTTGGGTCTTGAACGACAAATATTCAGCGGCTATATTCCATCTTGCTCGTACCGGATATATGCTCCTTGGAGGAAAAATGACAACAACCCTGAAGAAAGTAATTGGCAATTTTAATCGAAATCAATTCCGTGCGTTGCACGCTGAAATGACCTTCGATGAATACCTGGAGCTTTGCTACAAGCAGCCTTATCTGCTTCGCAATGCTTGGCAGACGCTTTTCGACATGATTATGGAAAAGGGTCATAGTACGATTGAAGAGTACCGGAAGACATACACCAACTATGTCTTCTTCGATGACCCGGATTATCCAATCATTGGTCTGGCACCAATGAAGGACGCTCTGGTTAAGTTCATCAAGGGAGCGGCTGGCGGCTACGGAACAGAACGCCGTATTCTCTTGCTGCACGGCCCGGTCGGTAGCTCGAAGTCAACACTGTGTCGCTTGCTCAAGCGAAGTATGGAGAAGTTCTCCCGTACAGATGCCGGTGCATGGTACAGCTATAGGTGGATCAATCTGCCAACAGGTGTAGACGGTGTTTACACAGAAGCAGAATGTCCATGCCCAATGCACGAGCAACCTCTCAAGTTACTTCCAATGGAAGTGCGTCAGCCCATCGTTGATGAGTTGAATCGTATTCTTGAAGAAATCTCTCCAGAAGAACGGCAACAAGAACTCTACACACTCCGTTGTGCAGATGAGTTGAACCCGCTGTGCAAGAAGTTCATGACTTACTTCCTCAAGAAGTATGATGGCGACTTGGAACAAGTGCTGGAGAAGCACATTCGAGTTGTTCGTAAGGTCTACAGCGAAGCTGATCGTTGCGGTATTGCAACCTTCCAGCCGAAGGATGAGAAGAACCAGGACAGCACTGAGCTTACTGGTGACATCAACTTCCGTCAGATCGGCAACTTCGGCTCCGACTCCGACCCACGGGCATTCTCTTTCGACGGCGAATTCTGCGTTGGAAACCGTGGCATCATCGAGTTCATCGAAGCTCTGAAGCTCGATACTGCGTTCTTGTACGACCTCTTGGGTGCTTCGCAAGAGCAAAGCATCAAGCCGAAGAAGTTCTCCCAGGTCAGCATTGATGAGGCGATCATCGCCCACACAAACGACCCGGAATTCCAGAAGCTCAAGAGCAATCAGTACATGGAAGCGTTCCGTGACCGTACCACCAAGATCGACGTTCCTTACACCCTCAAGTGGTCTGAAGAACTCCGCATCTTGCAGAAGGATTATGGTCCAGGGAAGGTGAAGCAGCACATTGCTCCTCACACTTTGGAAATCGCTGCTCTATGGAGTGTGTTGACACGGTTGGCTGATGACAAGGATGGCAAGATCACCCTTGTTGAGAAGGCCGAACTGTATGACAACAAGCTCTTGGCGGGCTGGACTGAAGATGCCGTCAAGGAAATGAAGGATAAGTATCCTGATGAGGGCATGTCGGGCGGTGTATCCGTGCGATACCTCCAGGATAAGATTTCCAACTGCTTGGCCAATAACCATGACTATGTGAATATGTTCATGGTGTTGAATGAACTTCGGGATGGCCTGGAACATTCTTCTCTATTGTCCAACAAGGAACAGGTCGGTCGTTACCTTTCCTGCATCGACTTGGCTCTCAAGAAGCTGACCGAAATCTTGAAGGCTGAGGTACAGAAGGCTCTGGTGGGCGACGAAGACGCAATTATTCGACTCTGCACGAATTACATTGACAATGTGATGGCCTTCATCAACAAGTCGAAGATGAAAGACCCGATCACTGGTCAAGACCGCAAGCCGGATGAGCGACTGATGCGACAGATTGAAGAGAAGATTCAAATCCCGGACACGGGCTGCGAAGACTTCCGGCGTCAGATTGCAGCGTTCATCGGTGACTTGGCTCACAAGGGCAAGCAGTTCCGCTGGGATAGCAATCCTAAGCTCCGCAAGGCTCTCGAAGCCAAGCTGTTCGAGGACGTTAAGGACACCATTAAGTTGAGTGCCTTGAATGTCAGCGGAGCGACAGTTGTAGATAAGGACATTCAGGAAAAGATCGACGCCATCAAGACCCGGCTCATCAAGCAATACGGGTACAACGAGCGGTCGGCGACGGATGTTCTGGACTTCGTGGGCGGTATCTTCGCCCGTGGCGATTTGGCCGAAGATGACTAATCCCGTCTGAGTGTTTAAGGGGATGGATTCGCAAGGGTCCATCCCCTTCTCTCGACCAAAAAGGAGTCAATATGAGTGTCAGCAATCATTGGCTTAAATGCGCCAAGGAAAAGCAGTTGTTCAAAGAGATAGACGAAATCGGCCTTGAGGTTTGGGGTGAAGACGGCACCTTGGGCGATTTTTTTGCATCCTTAAATGATGAACAAACAGACTTCTTGATGAACATGCTTGTTCGAGATTTCATGGCTGATCCAGATGATATGTCATTTGGCGTAGAACTGATCGCACCATAGAGGACTATCATGCAGCTTGAGATTAAAGAAATCACAGTCGAAGAGGAACGACGATTCCTCGTCAATCGGCGGGCCAGTCGGGAAACCATCATTCGCCAGTTTTCCAATGCTGACCCGGACACGTTGTCCGAAAAAGAAAAAGATGAAGTCCTGATTCAGATCAGAGACTTCAATTACGGTAACAAATAATCACCCGAACAAGTCGATCCGAATCTTGGAGGGATAAATGCCACGCAGAATAGAAGAAGACCACAAAGATTTCAGGGATGTAGTATCTGGTCGTATCCGTCGAGCTTTGAAGAAGTTCATTAAGAGCGGTCAGATCGTCCGAAATCGTGGCAAGAATGGCAAAATAGCAATCACCATTCCTAAGATTGATATCCCACATATTGTCTATGGCAATAGTGATGAAGGTGTTGGTCGTGGGCCTGGAAAAGAAGGCGACGTTATTGGCAAAGACCCAAAGCCGGGTCAAGGCCAAGCTGGCCAAGGCGAGACGGAAGGCATCACCATCAACTTGGACCTTGAAGAAGTTCTCAAGTTCATGAAGGAAGAACTTCAGCTTCCAAACCTGAAGAAGAAGCCCAATGAAATCTATGACGAAATCAAGATTAAGTACAACAACATCTCGTTGATTGGTCCTGAGTCTCTTCGTCATAATCGCCGCACATTGATGCAGACTCTAAAGCGTCAGGCCGCTGAAGGCACGCTCAATAACCTCAAGTATGTGCCTGGGCTTCCTGATCCTGTGAGAGTGTTGCAGCCAATCAAGGAAGATAAGCGATACCGTCAGTTCAACGAGATCAAAATCCCATCCAGCAATGCTCTGGTGATTTTTGCTCGTGACGGCTCAGGCAGTATGGATGACGCCAAGTGCGACATCATCAGCGATATGTCTTGGTGGATTGACACCTGGATTCGCCGATTCTATGACCGAGTTGATCGCCTGTATGTGTGGCATGACTCGATGGCTATGGAAGTCGATGAAGACAAATTCTACAAGTATCGTTTCGGTGGCGGCACCACATGCTCCTCGGCATTGAAGTTCATTACTAAGCAATTTGAGAGCCGTTATCCACCGAACAAGTGGAATGTCTATGTGTTCTACTTTACGGACGGAGAGAATTGGGGCGAAGACAATGAGACGTTCATCAAGACTCTTCAGGAAGAGTTTACGCCTGAAGTGGTGAACTTCACCGGCATCACTCAGATATTATCATATGCTTATGATGGGTCTGTGAAGCATCAGGTTGACGAGGCGATTAAGGCTGGTCGGCTTGATAAGGAATATGTAAGAACTGTCGCCATTGGTCCTAAAACAGAAGGTAAGTCTTCTGCTGGATATTGGAGTCCACCAACTTTGGGTGAAGAAGAACGCAACGAGCAAATCATGGATGCGATCAAAAATTTGCTCGGCAACCCTGTCACGATTAAGGAGTAAGTATAATGGGATTTATGCACGGTGCGCCAATTCTACTTGGCAACAATACGGTTCCCGGCGTTCAGTTGTCGCCGGAATTGAAGATGTACATTCCCAAGATTCTCCAGGCTTGTCGAGATTGGGGTTTGGACTTCTACCCGACTGTGGTTCAGTTATTGACATACGACGAGATCAGTGAAATCGCTGCCTATGGTGGTTTCCCTGTGCGATTCCCGCACTGGTCTTTCGGCATGGAATACGAAGAACTTCAGCGGGGATACGAGTTTGGGATGCACAAGATTTACGAGATGGTAATCAATACCAACCCGTGCTACATCTACAACCTCAGTTCCAATACTCTCCTTGACCACTTGACGGTCGTTGCTCACGCCACGGGCCACAATGACTTCTTCAAGAACAACATCCACTTCAGCGCCACCGATACGAACATGCTGAATAAGATGGCCAACCACGGCACTCGTATTCGCAAGTACATGGCTCGTTGGGGCAAGGAACGTGTCACTGAGTTCTTGGATTGGGTTATGCGATTGGAGACGCTGATCGACGGGGCAGAAGCCTGGACTGATCGAGTTGTTTCCGAAAAGAACATTCGTGACCAAAGAACCTACCGTCAACCAAGACGATTGACGGTAAACAAAGACCGTATGTACATGGAACCTTTCTTAAACACAAAGGATTTCCGTGACAAAGAGAATGAGCGTATCTCCACGCAAGATCGTGCAGATGAAATTGGCGTCTTCAAAGAGCCGACCAAAAACATTCTTGCTTACTTGAGAGACAATGCTCCGTTGAAACCTTGGCAGGCCGACATTGTGTCGATGCTATACGAAGAAGCCATTTACTTCTTCCCACAGCGTCAAACCAAGACCATCAACGAAGGATGGGCCTCGATGACCGACTCGGTGATTATGGCCGAGCAGGGATTCGTAGCACTTGGTCAGAAGAGTCACGATTGCGGTATCATTGAATATGCCGATCACAAGATGGGCGTATTGGGTGGCAAGTATTCAATGAACCCATACAAGTTGGGTTACTACTTGCTTAGGGACATTCGCAATCGTTGGGACAAGGGGCAGTTTGGTCCTGAGTGGGATGAATGCACTGACATTCGGATCAAAGAGAAGTGGGACACTAAGGCTGGCCTTGGTAAAGAAAAGATTTTTGAGGTCCGCAAATACTACGACGACTTCACGTTGCTCCATGAATTCTTCACAGAAGATTTCTGCCGGGAGCAGGAATACTTCCACTGGAAGCACTTCCCGAATGGTGAATTCAAGATTGACAGTCGTGGGTTCAATGAGATCAAGCGGCTTCTTCTCAGAAGACACTTGAACGGTGGCCTTCCAGATATTCGCCTTACTGAGCCGAACTATCGTGGCAAGGGCGCAATGTTCCTGCAACACCACTTTGATGGTCGCAACATCTATGAGCCATATGTCTTTGACGTACTGACCGCACTACGAGCGGTATGGGGCGAAGATGTCTATCTAGCTTCAGAAGATGAAGATGGCGAAGAAAAGGTCTATTGCTGTTACGGCTCCGACAGTGAAAAAGACGTGGAGCTTGTGAGCCGCAAGGAGCATTTGAAGCGTGGATGAGTCAAAAATATTGACCGTATACGAAGAAGAAAGTCCTTATGAATTTATGTCTAGGCTCCAATTCGTCTTGATTGAGCTTGGAATAAAGGTCAAAGTAGTCGAAAATCATCCAGATTGTGCGATATACGCATTGTCTCACGCTGAGAGAATAGATGGCAAAGAAAAAGAGTTCAATTGATTTCTTAGAGTTGGTGAATCAGGTCCACAACTACGACCTGAATCCATTCAACCGGGAAATCTATTTGCATAGCCATTATTCTGGGCATGATGAAGAGAGTGGCATCGAGTATCGGATGGCCACTCAGTTTATCAAGAACTTGCACTTACTGGATCAGGTCGATGACGATAATATCCTGATCCATTTGCATAGCCCAGGCGGTGATTGGATTCACGGCATGGCTATATTTGATGCCATTCAAATTGCTCGGTCTTCGGTGAATATCTTGGCTTATGGGGAAGTGTCTTCGATGAGCAGCATACTGTTTCAAGCAGCGTGCAAGCGAGTCATGATGCCTTCCTGTGAGTTTATGATTCATCGTGGGTTCCTCAGCTTAGAGGGCGTGGCAACTACTGTTCAATCGAATGCGGCATGGAATAAAAAGACCGACATGACGATGCTCCAGTTGTATGCAGGCAGAGCCGTGGCCGGTCCTTTTTTTCGTGAACGTGATATGACCGAAAATCAGGTGGTTAAATTTATCGACCAAAAAATACGCAAGCTCGGCGATTGGAATCTGAGTTCCGAAGAGGCCGTTTATTACGGATTGGCAGACGGTGTATTCGGACAACCAGGATATGACTCGTTCGACAAAATAAGGAAATGCTCATGACAACTATCGACTCCCAGGCACCCGGCGCTCGTGTCAGCTATGGCAAAGAAAAAGAAGAACTGGTCATAAAGTGCCTGAATGAGAATTATGCCAGTCATGGTTATAATCTCGTTCCAGGCAGCTTCTTTGAAGATTGCCAAGAGAAGACAGACTGCTGGCAAGTAACCAAGAGCGGTAAAAGATACCGTAGTGCCATTAAAGCCAGGGTGTCGAAGAACGATATTCTCGTCGCCATTCGTGATCCTTTCTATGGCGTCAACCACGCAGAAACAGTTGTTGGCCGAGACGTATTGGTGGAGTATTTTCAATACATCACCTTATCCAAAGACGGAACGGTTATCCGAGTCGCCAACGGCAAAGTCATCCACCAGATGTGCAACGTCTTGTGGGAAGAGTTTCTGGAAAAAGTGGGCGATGTCGATATGACTAAACACCCATATAATAAAGCAAGGCCAGCCAAGCTCATGACTTCGGAAATATATCCCGGTTGTGAATTGTGGCTGCACTACGACCGTTGGAAGGGACAACCCAAAGTATTGGGGTTTATCCCTCCAGATATTTTGAAGGTCGGCAAAGAGATCAAGTACCACAATTTCATTCAGGAATAACAATATGGAAGAGATGAATTGGCTGTTGACCGACGAGTTCGTTGCGTTCTCAGCAAAGATCAAAGATATTCACGACAGAAAGAAGTCCAAGAAGGCCGAACTTAAAGCCTTCTACGACAAGGTGCAGGTAGACATCAAAGCCTTGGAAGAGGAAGCCAAGGATGCTGAAGATGAATTCCAGAAGTGGAAAAAAGGACAAGAGGGAACAGCTAAATCTGACGAGTAAAATCCCCGCATATTGATTTTTCAATTTTCGATTCTTCCCTACTAAATACAGTAGGGATTTTTCGTTTAATGGAGAAAGATTTATGTCTAGTGGAATTAAATTGAATTACGAATATGTAAAACAATATTTTCATTCACAAGGTTGTGAATTGTTGGATTTTGAATATCACAATGCTCGAACTAAGTTGAAATATCGTTGTGTTTGTGGCAATGAGTCGCAAATCGTATTTGACAGTTTTCGTCGTGGCAATAGATGTTGGCAATGTGGTAGAAATAAAGTTAAAGCGGCGGTGCAATCTGCTGCTTTGACTCATGATAAAGTGTCTGCATATTTTGTCTCACAGGGCTGCGAGTTATTGGATCAATACACACGTAGTTGTATTCCTATGAAGTATCGCTGCAAATGTGGCACTCTTTCTAAGAGCAATTGGAATAATTTTAAGAAGGGAAAAAGATGCCAGGAATGTTTGAGGGTTAAGCGATCTGGCCAATCCAATTACCAATGGATTGAAGATAGAGAAGCGAAAAAGGAATACGATAAATTCAAGCAACGATGTTATAAAATGTTAAAAATATCTCTTGCTTCTAGCGGCAAAAAGAAAACAAAAAGAACGGAAGAAATGCTAGGCTATTCCATCAAGGATTTTCAGAAGCACATTACAAGCCATCCCAATTATGTAAACGTCAAAGACCACAGATGGCACGTAGATCACATCTTCCCAATCAAAGCATTTGCAGATTACGGAGTATCGGACATCAAGTTGATAAATGGGCTTGATAACTTGCAGCCAATGCTTTATAACGAGAACATCTCAAAGGGCGGGAAGTACGATCCGGCTCACTTTGAAAATTGGTTGATTTCTAATTCCATAACACCAAGGAGAGTCAGATGACTCATATTTTTGTGAAAGGAGGTCAGTCGCAAGTGGAGATAGTTGGTTATGAACATCTTCACTTGCACTGACCATACTGATTTCAGCACTCTCGACGGTTACGGAATGGTCGAGGAGTATGCGACTCGTGCGCCGCTCATCAATCAGAAGTTTCTAACCATTTCAGATCACGGCATGTTGGGAGCGATCCCTCGTCAGATTAAAGCCTGCGACAAGATCAATGACAAAAAGGGCAAGGACACCCTTTCTCCCATCTTTGCGTGCGAACTCTATGTGAATAGCCTTCAGCCTGAATCCGATTCTTTGGATTTTATGCAAAAGTTTTCTAAAGACTTAAATGAAAATGAGCAAAAGGCATTAAAACCAAGTTCCCATTTGCTGGCTATTGCCTATAACGAAATAGGCTACAAGAATTTAGTTCGTCTTTCATCCTGGGCTTGGACCAAGGGCTTTTATCGTCGTCCTCGTGTCAACTACGAGCAGCTTCAGAAATACAAAGAAGGCTTGTTCTTCACGTCTTGTTGCTACAACAGCGAAGTGGGACGTGCGTTCGATCAGCACGGCGAAGAAGCCGCTTTTGCTATGATCGAACGATATATCGAGATGTTCGGCAAGGAGCATTACTTGCTGGAGATTATGCTTCTCGATTTTGTGAAGCAAAAGCCATACGACGCCTTCATCATTAAGGCCAAAGAAAAGTATGGCTTGAAGTTGATTCTCACCAACGACTGTCACTACTGCCAAGCAGAGGACAGCCACTTCCAACGTCTTATGTTGATGGTTCAAACGGGTCGTACTCTTGATGAGATCAAGTCGGCCATTGCACAGGATCAGATGCAGGACTTCTTTGAGTTGCAGGATGCAAATCTGTGGATGAAGTCAGAAGAAGACCTGAATTCCAAATGGGAGAAGGACTATAAGGATATTGTTCCTTATGAGTTCTTCGTTGAAGCCAAACGGACGACCGTAGAAATCTGCAACAAAGCCAAAGGCGTGCAGCTTGACCGTTCTTTGAAGCTACCTGTGCTTCCTGACGCTGATGAAGTTCTCAAGGAAGAAGTCTTGCGTGGCTTTAAGAAACGTGGTCTACCGCAGACCAGAGAATATACGGATCGCATCAAGGAAGAATACAGCCTCATTACCCGCAAGGGATTTGCCAGTTACTTCTTGATTCAAAAGAAGATGACAGACGAAGCCCGCCGAGTATGCAAAGAGTTGCTGGGTTGGGGAGATGGATCGCAAGCTGTTGGTCCAGGTCGTGGCTCGGCAGTGGGTGCGTTGACCTGTTATTGCCTGGGCATTACGAACGTAGACCCGATATATGAAGGCTTGCTGTTCAGTCGATTCATGAGCGAAGCTCGTGGTGGTCGGAGTATTGTTCTTGAATTCAGGAACATGGACCCGTTGCCGCCCGAAGATGTTTTTGCTGCTTAGAAATTCAGAGCATCTATCGCCCGTACCATTTTTCTGAGGGGCATTTGGTTGTTCTTTATGTAGAAGCATTGGTACTGCTTAGGGTCGCAACAAGGCAGTGAGTTGTATTCCATTTTCAATATCTCTGGCTCGCTGCATCGCTCTGCAATTAGTTCTCTTTGCCAATTGTGTATTGCTAGGGGCTTCTCGTCAGGCATCGCCAGAATCATTCGGGGGTGCTTGATTGCTCCAGCAAAATGACTCGTTCCGGTGTCCATGCCGACAAATATTTTGCTTCTGCGAACGTAGTTGAATGTTTCGTAGATGTCGTTGCTGTAGATGACGTTGGGGTGGTCGATGTCGAGAATGTGCCGCTTTCTTGTGTCGATGACCATGCAAACTTTTGAGTGGCGTCTGAGCAGCAAGTGGAAGGTATCAGCGGCAGATTTTGGGGTTATGTCTCGTTCTGTGTTGTATCCTGAATTCAAAACCGGGATAAACACCACATCCAAGTCGGCCTTGTCTTCTTGATAGTGATCTTTGAGATCGGTCCATATACCCATGTTTCTCAACATGGGATTCCAGTACCACATATTGTACGGCTCGAATATTGGATAGTCGAAATGATTTGCTGATGCAAAAACTACAAGATTATCCGGGAACAGTTCAATGGCTGAGACGAAGGGATTTGAGTCTTTGTAGTAGACATCGTGGCCCTTGAGATTCAAATACTTGATTAAAGCAGTAGTTTGAATTTCGTCGCCAATGCGATATTCAGGATGGTCATGGTAGTAAATCATCTATTGTCCAATAAAAAAAGGCAGGCGAGAAATCTCACCTGCCTTTCATTATAGTTATTTACTGATTACATCCCGCCGCCCATTAGTGCAGGATGATCTTTCATTGCGGCCAACAGATTGTGATGTGCGCTCTTCTTTTTAGGAGGAGCAATCTTCCCAATCTTATCATGCGGAGGAGCAGGAGGCCCGCCCATTCCCATGTCATCGTCGCCCATGTCATCACCCATGTCATCGTCATCGTCGCCTAGATCATCGTCGCCTAGATCATCGTCGTCACCCATGTCATCGTCGCCTAGATCATCGTCGTCACCCATGTCGTCATCGTCGTGCATATCGTCTGGATGAGGCATTTCTTCGCCCATATCGTCATCATCGCCCATTCCCATCATATCGTCAGGGTGCGGCAATAGCTTTTTCTTCTTCATTTTGTGCATTGGCGGGCCACCAATATCACCACCGCCAGCTTCGTCTCCCATTGGAGGAGCGACCATTTCATTCATGGCCTTGGCGAGCTTGCGAGCGTACATTTCGTCACGCTCCATTAGAATGGCAAGAGCCTTGAAGGTTTCAGGATGATCGACCATTTCCTTAACCAATTTGCCAAACAAACCATTTCGCTTCATTTCACGAACCAGAGCGGAGACATACTTCTGGTTGCACTTGCAGACAGCGATAGTTTCTTTGATCGAGTTATGAGGAGATTCTTGACAGGCACATTCGTCAAGACCCTTCATGGATTCTGCACGAACTGTCTTTGTGAATTCGGCTAGAGACATACCCTTAGTGCGATCAACCCATTCCTGAGTCTTGGTCTTTGGCCAAGTAGCGGATTTCTTTCCACCAGGAACGCCTTGTTCGCTTTTGCTGACGCCGTTCTTGCCACCATACCAACCGTCACCCGGTTCGTACTTTAGCTTTGAATCGCCCTTTTGAGCGAATCCGTCGCCGAGCTTGCCTTTATTTGGGTCTTTAGCGTCAGTTCCGCTCTTGTAAGGTTTGACTTCGCCATCTTGACCTTTGCCGCCAGCATCTTTGTGCTTATTTTCTTTAGCGGGTTTGGTATCGACACTTCCATCGAAGTCAGCAATCTGTTTAACAGTGCCAGAAGTCTTTAGCTTGTTGTTTCGATCCAAATATTCTTGAAATTTCATGTGTGCCATAAGATTGTCTCCGTTTCCTTATCTAGTGTGCTGTTGGTGTATTTAACACCAAACTTCTTTCATGGGTTGCAGGTATTTTGCTTTCAGACCATCATAAAAACTCAACTCGAAGGTATATATTAAGAGCAAGAGTAAAACAGGATGGTGAATATGCGTTTCCGAAAGTTCAATGATTTTTTGAAAGAGCGAGATGTAAGTGAGTCAAACAATGGCTCGCTGAATCGTACTGCCTTGGACTACGACAAGAAACTTGCTCAGTTCAATGCACGATTTGATGACCCACAGCAGGGCGATAATATCGTCAATGCAGCGGGATATAAGAGTGTGGGGGCGTTCGTCATGGACCCGGACCAGAAGAAATGGTCGAAATTGCGGATTCCGGGCCAGGAAAATTACGTCCGATGACTTTACAACGGCAGATTGCCGTGGTAGAATGATTGCACCTGACCGAAGGAGGCTTGGTCCGAAAGACCCTTCTCCTTAGCGTACAGGCCCGCTTTTGAGCGGCAAGATGAACGAAGTCCTGGTTTTGCCAACACCTAGACCCGTCTCTTGCCAGAATTGGAAGTGAAAGTTGGCACAAGGGGCCGTCCCGGTTTCGACGGCGGTGGATGAGGTTAGAGTGGCACGCAGGAGTTGATCGAAAGGCTCCTTAAAAAGTCGATCAAGCCTTAACTGGCGAAACTGTTAAGTTCCCAAGCGCTGCTCCTGTAGCGCTTGCTGCCTAAGCAATTAGGCACTGACTGAGAAAGCGCCGCAAGTAGCGTTCAAAAGTCAGCCGCAAAATCTTGCTGGTCTGAAGGTGGGCGACTTACCTGAAGACGAGAAAATAGGTCGATAAGGCTGATGGACCTTTGTTCGTAGTGGTCCAGAAAGCCTGACAATTGAACAACGAGACAAGCGTGTAGAGGCTTTAATTTTGTTATCGGCGGAAAGGGGTTCGACTCCCCTCGGCTCCACTCAGGGCCACACCTTACCGGGGTGTGGCCCTTTCTTTTTGCCCATAGCCTGCTTTCAGCAGGCTTTTTTCATTTCATGGGCTGGGTTTTCATACATACCTCTACATCAAGGAGGTTTACGATGATGCCCTATAAGCAAAACTTTGAGCGTGGAAATGTTGCGGGAGCGTATGTCCCACCTGCCATTTTGAAGCAACAAGAACACCAACGAGCGAAGTTAGCCAAAGACTTCAGGAATAGATCTGTATTTTTGGAAACAAAAATAGAGGTAGAAGCCGTTAATAAACCAGTTGCTAAAAAATTGTCTTCGATGCAGGAAGAAAAGCCTGCGGAGATGATTTTTGACACTGGAGCTTATTTGCCGTCGTTTGTGATACAGCGGCAGGAATTCGACCGTGCCAAGAATGAAGTTGATCTAAAAGAGCTAAAGTCATTGATTACGGTGGAACCGGAATTTGATTCGGTTATTACGCCGGTCAAAAACCTCCCGCCCAAACCAGTTCAAGAAGAACCATCAGTTGACATGGTATGGCTAGAAGGTGCTTATGTTGCATCCTCTACCGTCCAACAGCAAGAATATGATCGGCTCAAAATAGGAACTGTGCCAGTAGTTATCAAGAACCCGGTAGATATACACCCATTGATCTTTGAAGAAAAACCTGTGGTTTATTCTGATAAGGTGCAGAAATACAACTTGATCTTGCCTACCAAGGTGGCACGCAAGATTGCAAAGTCTGTAGAGATATTGAGAGGCAGTAAGCCAGAATGGGAAATTGGACAAGAATACTTAGCAGATTGCGGACTGGATGCACATTGGGTTTTCAAATGTGCGCCCTGGAAGGTACTTCCGATCTGTGTGGACGACGAGTCAGATGGTGCATGGGTTCCGTTCATAGTCCTGTACCGTGTTGATTATTTTGAATGCAAGTATGTGAAAGAACAAGGTTCTGGCAGAGAGTTCAGTCAAGACCACGGAGAAGCATACAACTAATGGAAAAGAAATGCCAAATACGATAAGAAGCGAAGCCGAATTGTTAGCCCTGTTTATTGACAATAATCAGGGTCTAATTAACGCACAAGATATGCGTGACTTCGTGGTTTCGACTCGGGTTGGTCAAACTTATCCTGGACCACGAGGCAACCAAGGGTCAAATGGCAGTCCCGGTAGCCAAGGTTCACAAGGTCGAATTGGACCGCAAGGCGCACAAGGCGAAGGATCGACAGTTCAAGGTCCAATTGGTCTTCAAGGCTATCAAGGCGTTCAAGGAGCGGGTTTTCAGGGAGATATTGGTGGGCAAGGTCCGCAAGGCTATCAAGGCTTTGCTGGCGTCAATGGCAATCAAGGAAGTCAAGGCCATCAAGGCTTCGATGGGACGCAGGGCTATCAGGGCATAGACGGACTTCAGGGATATCAAGGCCATCAAGGCGTAACTGGTCTTCAAGGAAACCAAGGCTTTCAGGGTAGTGACGCATCTGTTTCTTATACAAATGCGTCGGCTACACCATCTACAATTGGTGGTATTTCATCTGGTTCAACATTTAGTTTGCAAACTATGCAACAGATGTGGGACGGACTTTTGTATCCATATCAATCGCCTGCATTTAGTTCTTTTACCATGTCCGGTCAAACTACCAGCATAGAAGTTGGGGTTACTATATCAGGGACCAAAACTTTTACATGGGCAACAACTAATTCTGGCAACGTAAGCACCAATACGATATTGATTAGAGATGTTACGAATAACGTAGATTTGGCAACAAGTTCTGCGAATGACGGAACGGAATCCATTGCTCTGCCTACGGCCATTCAAAAGACGAGTCAGGCGACTCATCAATGGAGCATTAGAGGCACCAATACTAATGCGGTGAATTTCTCGGCGACATTTACCGTTTCATGGTTCTGGCAAAGGTATTATGGACCTAGCACCAATACTACTCTCACTGAGGCTGATATTGAAGCCTTGACGAATAGTGGGTTGGCAAGCGGATTTAGTGGAACTTTTGCATACGCTGGAGGCGGTTATAAGTTCTTTTGTTTTCCAACATCATTTGGCTCTCCAGCATCCTTTAAGGATGCTGCTACTAACTTAAACGTGGCAATGGCAAGCAGTGTGGATGATGCCTTTTTTTCCAATACAGCCAATAGTTTGTCTTATGGTCTGGTGTCAGTCACGAATGCTTTTAGTCAAACAACTAATTATCGTGTTTACCGATCTAAGAACATCCTTGGCGGGGCCATCTCGATAATAGTGGCGTAAGGACCAAATGTAATGCCAGCGATTCCAGGCTCAGTAAGCGTAACGGGCATTTTAGCCCCAACAGATACGACCGATACATATGCTGTAACCGATCCAGGTTACGGCATTGACGGCCTACGTTCTGTTGCGGACCTAGCCGCCCGAAATGCTATTCCTGATGCCCGTCGTCGTTTCGGCATGTTGGTGTTCACTCAGTCCGATCAAATGTATTGGACGTTGAAAGTTGGACCCTGGGCAGGCACGGATAGCGACTGGACGGCACTGACACTTTCGGCCAGTACAACAGTTGCTTATAGACGATCATTCACAAATGCGGACTTATCTGCTGGAATATTGTCTGTGACGCATAGCCTTGGCCAAAAATACGTTAACGTCACCATTTATGACGAGAATGATAAACAAATCATACCGAGCGAAATTTCTCTCCAAAATACAACACAACTTCAGATTGATTTCACTGGATTTGGGACCATTTCGGGAACATGGAACCTTATTGTAATTGGTTAACCGATTACGGCAGTGAATTTGGTCTTTTTAGGCTACGCTCAGTATATACGACTACACAACCCATGTAGAGATGTGAGAAGGGCTGGCAGTCCGACAAATGTTAAAGGGGTAACAGAATGCCAAATATGATTCATGGTCTAATAGACACAAAGTACATCGAGTACATTACTCACGGTTCGGAATCCACGACCTATGACGTAGGCACCGGCGCATCTGTTGCTCTCAGCATTGCAAGTTACACAATTGGCGGTGATACACTCAAAGATGGCGTATTCATTTACGTCGGCGGCTCTGGCGGCACTTGCAATATTACCAGTATCACTGGTGCAGATGCCGGTCAATATTTGATCTTAAAGAGAGGCACATCCTCAACCAGAACGATTACAGTTGACGAGGCTGGCGGTTCCATTTACTTAAATGGTCCTGCAACAACTTATGATCTCGGCAACGGTCCATTATGTTTGCTTTTTAACGGCACATCTTGGACAGAGGTTTATCGAAAGTCTGGCGCACAAGGTTTGCAGGGGAACCAGGGCAACCAAGGGTCACAGGGCAACCAGGGAAATCAAGGCAACCAGGGAAATCAAGGAAATCAAGGAAACCAAGGCAACCAAGGTAATCAAGGCAACCAAGGTCATCAAGGCTTCCAAGGCGTACAAGGTCCGCAGGGCTTCCAAGGCGCACAAGGAAACCAGGGAGTTCAAGGCGCACAAGGCAACCAAGGTCATCAGGGAAATCAGGGAAATCAAGGCTTCCAAGGAAATCAGGGAAATCAGGGCAACCAAGGTAATCAAGGATTCCAGGGCAACCAAGGGAACCAGGGAAACCAAGGAAACCAAGGCTTTCAAGGCAACCAAGGCAACCAAGGCGCACAAGGAAATCAGGGAAACCAAGGCAACCAAGGTTTCGTCGGAAATCAGGGTGTTCAAGGCCAACAAGGAGTTCAAGGAACACAAGGCGCACAGGGAAATCAAGGCAATCAAGGCAATCAGGGGTTCGTCGGAAATCAGGGCAATCAAGGCAACCAAGGCTTCCAAGGTAGTCAAGGAAATCAGGGCAACCAAGGTACGCAGGGCTTCCAAGGCAATCAAGGAAATCAGGGCAATCAAGGTACTCAGGGCTTCCAAGGCAATCAAGGAAATCAGGGCAATCAAGGTACTCAGGGTTTCCAAGGTAATCAAGGAAACCAAGGCAACCAAGGTACACAAGGTTTCCAAGGTAATCAAGGAAATCAGGGCAACCAAGGCAATAGAGGATTCCAAGGCTCGTCGCCCCAAGGAAACCAGGGCAACCAGGGCAACCAAGGCGCACAAGGAAACCAAGGTTTTGTCGGAGCGTTCTTGACTCGTGCTACCGGAACCTTTACGAGTGCGAGCTTGAGTGCAAACGTATTGACTATTACGCACAGTTTGGGCATTGCGTTCCCACTGCTAATTCAGATTTATGATAACAGCACCAACTTGGTCATCCCGACTGAAACCACATACGTCGGTAGTAACTCATCGACAGTTGACTTCACTGGTATTACGGTGACAGGCACTTGGTCTTGGATCATCGTGTACTAAGGAGTGATAAACAATGAGAACAGGTAAAATAACTTCAGCTACGTTTGTCAACCCTTCGTTTGGCATTACGGCGATTTCCACCAATACGATTGGCTCGTTGGTGGGATCGCACTATACCGTAACTCCAAGCGGCGGCGTCGGCACGTCAGATACGTTGTCAACGATCAACTTTACATCGTTACAAGACGGTCAGCTATTGGTTCTTCGAGCCAACGGAACAAGCTCCTCAATCACAATAAACGCAGCGGGCAATATTGCCACATTGTCTCCGATTGTAATGACGGAATTTGTTTCTGTTTATTTGATTTATAACAGCACAGCATCTAAGTGGTACATTGCAGGTCGTCAGGGCTATCAGGGAAATCAAGGCTCGCAAGGTAATCAAGGTTCGCAAGGCAACCAGGGTAATCAAGGCTCGCAAGGAAATCAGGGAAATCAAGGCAATCAAGGTCATCAAGGCCCTCCTGGTTTTCAAGGCTTCCAGGGAGCTATTGGCTTACAAGGCAACCAAGGTTTCCAGGGCAACCAAGGCAGACAAGGCTTCCAAGGCAATCAAGGAAACCAGGGCAACCAAGGTACGCAGGGCTTCCAAGGTAATCAAGGAAATCAGGGCAACCAAGGTACGCAGGGCTTCCAAGGCAACCAAGGGAACCAGGGCAACCAAGGTACGCAGGGCTTCCAAGGCAATCAAGGATTCGTCGGCAACCAAGGCAACCAAGGATCGCAGGGCAATCAAGGTCGTCAAGGAAACCAGGGAAATCAAGGGTTCCAAGGGAACCAAGGCTTCATTGGCAACCAAGGCAATCAAGGAAACCAGGGTACTCAGGGCTTCCAAGGAAACCAAGGAAACCAGGGTAATCAGGGCGCACAAGGAACACAAGGAAACCAGGGTTTCGTCGGCAATCAAGGCGCTCAAGGCGCACAAGGAAACCAGGGTTTCGTAGGCAATCAAGGCGCTCAAGGCGCACAAGGAAACCAAGGTCGTCAAGGCAATCAAGGAAACCAAGGCACTCAAGGCAACCAGGGCTTCGTAGGTAATCAAGGCGTTCAAGGCGCACAAGGAAACCAAGGATCACAAGGATCACAAGGCACGCAAGGATTCCAGGGCAACCTCGGAAACCAGGGCAACCAAGGTTTTGTTGGCAACCAAGGCAACCAAGGCGCACAAGGCACTGCGATGACATCGCAGAACTTTAGTTTCACTAATGCGAACTTGTCGTCTGGCGTATACACGGCAAACCATAACTCTGGTCGTCAGTATTGGACCGTGGAAGTATATGACAACACCAGCAAGTTGGTTATGCCTGACAATATAACTTGCACCAACACCAATGATTTGGCAATTGATTTGACGACATTCGGAGTAATCACAGGCACTTGGACAGCGAGGTTATCATAATATGAGAATAGGTTCATTCCAATTCGCAGGGACACGTCTAAGGGACGCTTCAACAATCAACCTTACGAACGTAAGCACTAGCTTGACTATTGCTGGTTCGTATCACTTGATTACGGTGTCTACTGGTGCATGTACTTTGACGAGCATTAGCGGTCCTGCCACCACAGGCACAACCGTTCAGTTTATTCTGACGACCGGCTCACAGAACTGTACCTTCAATACAGGTGGCAACATCACAGATGCCGTAACGCTCGCAGCGGGCGGCATGGTTTCGTATATGTATGACGGAACAGCATGGCTCATGCTTCACACAGATGGTCCACAGGGCTTCCAAGGAAATCAGGGAGTACAAGGATCGCAGGGCAATCAGGGATTTATAGGAAATCAAGGCAACCAAGGTCATCAAGGCAACCAAGGTCATCAAGGCTTCCAAGGCGCACAAGGTTTTCAGGGTTTCCAAGGCGCACAAGGCGCACAGGGCTTCCAAGGCAATCAAGGAAATCAAGGCAACCAGGGAAATCAAGGCAACCAGGGCTTCGTCGGAAACCAAGGTGTACAAGGCGCACAAGGCAACCAGGGCTTAGTCGGTAATCAGGGTGTTCAAGGCGCACAAGGAAATCAGGGCTTCGTTGGCAATCAAGGCGTACAAGGCGCACAAGGAGTTCAGGGCAACCAGGGCTTCGTTGGCAATCAAGGAAACCAAGGTAATCAGGGCAACCAAGGTACGCAGGGCTTCCAAGGCGCACAAGGTTTCCAAGGCAACCAAGGAAACCAAGGCAACCAAGGAAACCAGGGCGCTCAAGGAACCCAAGGCGCACAAGGCAATCAAGGCAATCAAGGATTCGTCGGCAACCAAGGAAATCAAGGAAACCAGGGAAATCAAGGCTTCCAAGGCAACCAAGGCAATCAAGGAAACCAGGGAAATCAAGGTTTCCAAGGCAACCAGGGCAACCAAGGAAACCAAGGAAATCAAGGTTTCGTCGGCAACCAAGGTAATCAAGGAAATCAGGGCAACCAAGGTTTCCAGGGCAACCAAGGATTTGTTGGAAATCAAGGTCCGCAGGGCTTCCAAGGCAATCAAGGCGCACAGGGAAATCAGGGAAACCAGGGCAATCAAGGATTTGTTGGCAACCAAGGTACGTTTGGTTGGAATTTAGCTGGAGCTTTTACTACGTTTACAAATGCCAGCTTATCTGGCTCGACGTTCTCGTATACTCACAGCCGAGCAGTCGATTGTGCCTTCGTGGTATATGATAACAATAACATAGAAATCATCCCGGCAGCGATTACCCGAACTTCTACCTCTCAGGTGACGATAGATTTACAGGGCTTTACACCGCTAACGGGGACATGGACATTGGTAGTATTGTAAATGAAAATCTCGATCTTTACACCAACGCATAAGCCGGTCTATCTCGACCGGCTTTTTCGTTCTCTTCAAGAACAGACATATTCAAATTGGGAATGGGTAATTGTTCCCAATAACGGTGCAGTAGTTGAGCCAATTGATGATGAGCGAGTGAAGATATTCCCTTGCAATGATTCAGACAACATTGGTTTTCTAAAACGATTTGCTGCTGGTAAAGCCACTGGCGACGTTGTTGTTGAAGTCGATCATGATGACGAGCTTTTCCCAACTGCCATTGAAGAATGTGCAAATGCTTTTGCCGACCCCACTGTTGATTTTGCATATTCCAATTGCTGCGATGTGCGAGAGAATTATGTCCCTCGTTGTTTCGGCCCAGAATGGGGTTGGATCAATCGTGTTTGTAAATTCAAGAATCATGATTTGATTGAAACTGTTTCGTTCCCGCCAGACCCCGCTTCAATTAGCAAAATATGGTACGCTCCGAATCACTTCCGGGCGTGGCGTAAAGAGTTTTATGACCGTATTGGCGGTCACGACGCCTCTCTGGATGTGTTGGATGACCAGGATATTATGTGTCGCACATATATTCAGGGCAAGATGTTCCACATCGACAAGCCACTTTATGTTTATCATTTGCATCAGGAAAACACTTGTTACGGCGAGAAGAATGCCAAGATTCAAGAAGGCACCTTGATGCTTCACGACAAGTACATCTACCAACTTGTCGAACGATGGTGCGATCTGAACAATTTGCGCAAAATCGACTTATGCGGTGGCCACAGCAAGCCCGAAGGCTACGAAAGCGTCGATCTCGAACGTGGCGACATCCCAGCAGATTTGAATGGAAGATGGCCATTTGAAGACGGTTCGGTAGGTGTGTTTCGTGCGCATGATGCTCTCGAACACTTGAAAGACCCCATCAATACGATGAAAGAAGCATATCGGTGTTTGGCACCAGACGGTTGGTTCTTGACTCAGACGCCATCGACAGATGGTCGTGGGGCATTCCAAGACCCAACGCACGTTAGTTTCTGGAACAGCAATAGTTTCTGGTATTACACCCGTGCAGAGCAGGCGAAGTACATCAATACTCCGGCTCGCTTTCAATTGAATCGTATCAAGAATTTCTTCCCAAGCGATTGGCATCAGTTCCACAATATCATGTACGTCAAAGCAGATTTGCTGAAGCTCACTGATACTCGGATTCCTGGTGGCGTAGAAATCTGATTGTAAAGCAAAACAAATACTTCATGCACGTCTTGGCCTTTATTCAATCTTTGGCTTGGTCTATAATCCCCTGACCTCGAACAAGGAGAAGAAGCCATATGTCGAAATCCGACAGCCAAGAACTAAATGAAATTCTGAAGAATGCCCCAGATAAACCATCTGATTGGGATGATGGCGATTCAAACCCATGTTTCGGCAGCGAAGTTGCCGTATGTGGTGAACCCGTCGCCTCATTTGATCGTGGCCTGGGTGGATATTGCCAGTGGTCCACATCGGACGGCAAGCGATATATCCCATCCAGCAAGACGGCCAAGAAGCTCACGCCGGGCGTCTACGATATTCTCCACAGCAACACAATCGGTCTGTATTTTGAACAGATTCCAGTTCTCACAACTGGTTTGATCCGGTTTCCAGAAACCAATTCCGATAAGGTCGTATCGGAAATTCAGAAGTTCTGGAAAAAGGAAAATATCTTCCGCAGTTACAACCTAACCTACAAGCGTGGCATTATTCTTTGGGGACCACCTGGATCGGGCAAGTCCTGCACAATCCAGTTGATTATGCGTGACGTTGTAGAGCGTGGCGGCGTGGTCATCAAGTTCACGCATCCCACGTTATTCCTCGAAGGCATTCGCAAGTTCCGAGAGATTCAGTCCGACACGCCTGTTGTCGTATTGATGGAAGATATTGACAGCATCTTGGAGATGTACTCTGAGAGTGAAGTTCTCAATATCCTCGATGGCGTGAATCAGATCGAGAAGGTCGTCTTCTTGGCGACGACC